>Ga0209254_10000528_pt1 | contig 31377 bp, 36 predicted proteins | sample FrelakmetDIP11DI_FD_187148 | JGI IMG/M metagenome (GOLD analysis project Ga0209254, IMG submission 187148) | Freshwater lake sediment microbial communities from the University of Notre Dame, USA, for methane emissions studies - DIP11 DI (SPAdes)... | ecosystem: Environmental > Aquatic >... | reverse complement strand
GCTTCGGACGGACCTCCGGGTCGAGGTGCTGCCTGAATGTGCGGTACGTGGTCATGGTGGTCGTCCGATACGCCGCAAGCCCGCTACGCTTCCGCGACCTTGAGCACGAGCTTGCCGGTGTTCTCACCCTTGAAGAGTTTGAGCAGCGTCTCGGGAAAGGTTACCAGGCCCTCGACGACATCCTCGCGGGTCTTCAACTTCCCCGTCGCCATCCACCCGGCCATCTCCCGTGCCGCTTCGGCGTAGCGGTCCGCGTAGTCGAAGACGACCATGCCCGTCATGCTGGCCCGGTTCACGAGCAGCGACATGTAGTTGCTCGGGCCCTTCATCTTCGCCTCGTTGTACTGCGAGATGGCGCCGCAGATCACGATGCGTGCATGCATCGCGAGCTGCGTGAGCACGGCGTCGAGGATCTCGCCGCCGACATTGTCGAAGTAGACGTCGACGCCTTTCGGGCAGTGCTGCTTGAGCGCGGCCTTGAGGTCCTCGTGCTTGTAGTCGATGGCGGCATCGAAGCCGATGGAGCGCAGGTAGGCGCACTTGTCCGGGCCGCCCGCGATGCCGACCACGCGGCATCCCTTGATCTTCGCGATCTGGCCCACGACCTGCCCGACCGCGCCGGCAGCACCCGAGACCACGACCGTATCCCCCGCCTTCGGCTTCCCGACGTCGAGCAGCCCGAAGTACGCGGTCATGCCCGGCATGCCGAGCGTTCCAAGGTAGACCGGCAGCGGAGCAAGCCCGGGATCGACCTTCGTAAGCCCCTTTCCCTTTGCGACCGCGTATTCCTGCACACCGAGCGCGCCGACCACGTGATCGCCCACGGCTACGCCCGGATCGTTCGAGGCGACCACGCGTCCCACGGCGCCCGCACGCATGACCTCCCCGATACCGACCGGCGCTATGTAGGACTTGCCCTCGTTCATCCATCCGCGCATCGCCGGGTCGAGCGAGATGTACAGGATCTTGACCAGTACCTCGCCGTCGCCGGGCTGCAGCACCGGGGCCTCGACGTACTCGAAGTCACTGCGCTGAACCATGCCGACCGGGCGCCGGGCGAGCTTGAACTGGTGATTGGTGAGGGCATTCATGGCAGCGTCTCCAGGGGTTCGACGGGCAAGCATACCCGTTCGAAGGCAGCGGCAGCCTGATCGAGCCGACTTTGCGCCGTCCAGCGATCGGATTCAGCGAAGTAACCGCGGTGCCTTCGGTCATGCCGTAGCCCTCGAGGAGCCGCAATCCGGTGCTGCGCTCGAACCGGTTGAAGACCTCGATCGGCATCGGTGCCGCGCCCACCAGGCAATGACGCAGGCTGGACAGGTCGTGCTCACCGTGAGGCACGTCAAGCAGCGATTCGTAGACCGTCGGAACGGCCATCATGGCGAAGGCGCGATGACGTGCCCGTGGCTGCCAAGGACCAGGCGAGAAAGACCTCGTTTGCGTGGGTGTGCGGGGCGACCTTCGGCATCCCGGTCGTGCCGCCCGTGTGGAACAGGCTGGCGATGTCATGAGGCTCGATCTGCCTGGGGGAGTCGAGGCGCGAGTCATGCTTCATGTCCGCGACACCTGATGCTGCAGGGCTGGACTCGTCGGGCGGCGACCAGGTGCGCCGTCAGTTCCCGGTCTGAATCCGGGTCCACGCGCGCGAAATCTCACGCATCTGTTGAGGCGACCACGCGCGATCGATGGTCAACCGCCGCATGACCTCATCGCTCATGTAGATGTCGGGATCGTCTCGGATTGCTTCGGTCACGTACGGCAAGGCGGCGGCGTTGCCGTTCGCCTGCCCGACTGTGTTCGTGATCGCGGCAATGACTTCCGGCTCCATCAGGTAGTCGATGAACGCCAGGGCGTTCTCCGCGTGCGGCGCATCGATCGGAATCGCGGCCATGTCGCACCAGAGGGGCGCGCCCTCCTTCGGGATCACGTAGACAATCTCGGTGGGATCGGCAGCCTGGGCGCCGCGTGATCGTGCCTGCATGATTCCGCCGCTCCAGCCGATCGAAACGCAGACCTCGCCGCTCGCCAGGTCGGCCACGTACTGCGACGAGTGCGAGTAGCGCACGTATGGCCTCACCCGGGTCAGCAGTGCCTCCGCTGCTGCGCGGTCCTCCGGCCGGTCGCTGTTCGCGTCGAGGCCGAGATAGATGAACGCGACCTGGAACATGTCCGCCGGCGAGTCCAGCCACGTGATTCCGCACTGCGCGAGACGGGACGCGACCGCCGGGTCGAACACGGCGGACAGGCTGTCGATCGTACGGGTACCGAGCGCCTTCTCGAGCAGATCGGGGTTGTACCCGATCCCCGTCGTACCACGCAGATACGGCACGGCATGCTCGTTGCCGGGGTCGTTCGCCGCGACCAGGTGCATGATCGATGGGTCGAGGTTTCCGCGGTTCTTGAGCTTCGAAACGTCGAGCTTCTTCAGGACGCCGGCCTGGATCAGGCGATAAGTGGCAGCTCCGCTCGGAACGACCACGTCGTAGCCCGAGTTGCCGGTGAGCAGCTTGGTAATGAGCACTTCGCTCGAGTCGAAGACGTCGTGAACGACCTTGATCCCGGTCCGGGCCTCGAAGTCCGCGATACGGGTCGAATTCGTCCCGAAGCGTATCGAGATTGATGCCCGGGTACCGATGCCGACTAGCCCTGGGTGTCCTTGATCTCGAGCCGCCGCAGCCGCACACCCGTCGTGACCGACGGGTCCCAGCAGATCATCTGGTTGCGCCCGGCCGTCTTCGCCAGAGTCAGCGCCTGGTCCGCCCGGTCGATGGACTCCAGCAAGTCCACCTCTGGGTCCAGCGCCGCGACCCCGAATGACGCCGACGCGGGCACGGCAGTTCCACTCGCGCCGACGGCTGCGAGCTTGTGGGCGATGGATTCGCGGAGCCGCGTGATCACCGTCTTGCTGGATGGAAGGTCCGTCCCTGACAGGCGGATGAGAAACTTGCTGCCCTCGTAGCGGAATATCTTGTCGGAGAGTCGGAGGTTCGCGGCAATGACCTTCACTGCCGTGACGAGCGCCTGGGCACCGACCTGGTAGCCATGGGCCGCGTTGATCTCCTTGACGTCATCAAGCTCCATGAGAGCGATGCAGCAATGCCTGCCGGGCTGCTTCGACAGCGCATGCCATTCACGCAGGTCTCGCATCAACTCCCCGGAGCTGTGCGCGTCGGTCAGAGTATCGCGGCTGCGCGCTGCGCACTCGATTTCTCGTCTGATGAAGTACAGTCCGAAACTCAGCCGCGAACTCGCTTCCTCAAAGTCCTCGACGTCGACGCGGTTGACCGGCCTGCCAGCGGCCAGGTCCCGCAGCAGCTTGACTGCGATGCGATGCTGGTTCTCGTGTTCGTCGCCGATCATGGCGAACGACGGCAGCTCCCGGAGCTCGGGAAGTGCATGCCGGAAATACCATTGGCCGAACACGCAACGGCGGTGCGCGTCCGGTGCCAGGTCGTTCGGATCGCTCGGCCGTCGCCCCGAGATCACGCGCAACAGGTGATCGCGCCAGATCGCGTGGTCGAGCGTGGCCTGTTCAAGTTGCTCCAGCGCCTTTTCAAGGCTGGCCGGGTTCGCCTTCAGCATCGGTGTTCCTCAGCGTCGAAGACGGGACAATCCGCGGTGTCATCGAGTCCGACACCCCGGGTCCCGCGCAATCGACGATCCAGACTTCGGCCGCTTCCCGCACCCTGCACGACAGGTTGCCCCGAAAGCTTCCGCATTCTGGGCCAGCAGCGCAAGTCCCGGGGCGAAAACTCGTCCCGTGGGTCCGTGCAAGCGATCACAGATCGGGGAACTCCCGGCTTGCGCGGGATCGAATGGGCCCGCACGACGAACCGCAAGCCCAGGAGGCAGCGGAGTGGTCCGCCCTCAGCGCTCGAGGCCACCCGCGGGATTGTCCGCCGGCCATTGGCCCGTTGGCGCGCCATCGCAGGCGTATTGACGCACCAGCCCGCGACTCGGCAGGAGCCCCAGTTCGCAACTCCGCACGCACAGCTTCCGGTACGCCTCGACATCGAGGCCTGTCGTTTCGTGGTACAGGCGTTGCAGGCTGGTCCACTGTGCGGCCGGGATCCGCCGTGCGGCGTCGGCGAACGATCCGCACTGGCGGCTCGCGACGCAATCTTCCAGGGACCTGGCGACCATCGCACAGTCCGCTCGACCCAGGGGCTTCGGAGGCAACTGCGCCCGCGTGACTACCAGGTTGCCCGCCGCCGTCAGCGCCGTCGCACGACGTTCGCCGTTCCAGGTTCCAAGGTCGACGAGCACGCCATCGTCGTTAGCTTGAACCGCAATGTCTGCCGATCCGGCCCACACGCCGGCCTGCTCACGCAGCGTCGCTGGGACACCTTTTCGCAACTCGAGCCAGAACGGGCGCCGCCACCCGCATGGCGGCGAAGTCCCACCGCACCTCCTGAATCCGACGACCACGTCGCGGTCGTCGAAGACCGCCTGGTGAAGGAAGACGAGCTCCTCGTCGCACAGACCCGGAATCACCTCGTCGTTGTGCCGGACGACGCGTCGACACGCGCCTGCCTCGCCCGGCGAGACCTGCAGTGTGCCGGACACAGTGTCGATCTGAACGTCGGCCGGGGTCAGTGCACGCTGCGACTTGAGCATCGGTCGAACGGTCACGGCCGGCGCCTCCGCAACCGGGCCTTGGGTGGCCCGTCCCGGCGTGCTGACCTCGACCGGCGCTTGGTCAACCGCTTTCGATGTCGGGCGATCGCTCCCGTTCGGCATCAGCACGATGCCCGCGATTGCCGCCAGGACCACCGCCGCAGCCACCGGCCACCATCGCCTCCTGTGTTCGCCGTGAGACGGTGGCTTCGGGCGGGCAACATCGGCGATCACCGGCGGTGGCAGCGTCGTGGTGGCCACTGCTTCCGGCGCGACCGCAGGACCCGGACGTTCGACCGGTTCTGTCCAGACTGCGCCGGCCTGGCCCACCGGATGTTCTCCCGGGTCGTTCGCAACGGCGAGCCTGTAGTGCGCCTCAGCCTCCGGCAGGCGACGCAGTTGGCAGGTCTCCGTCACGGACACCGAGACATGCTTGCGGTGCTGCATGTCCGAGCCGATCCGCGCGACCGGCTCGACGAGCCCGATCGCGCTGACCCACTGGCCGACCCAGTCATTGGCCGCCGTGATGCCCGCGTCCGACAAGGCCTCGGCCCAGACCGTCGCGCATGCCATGTCACGCGGACGCAGATCGAACTCCAGATTGAGGAATGCAGGCCGGTGCTCGTCGGTCGTCGAGCGCACGGCGTGCACGACTCGTCCGACCAACTCGACGCGCTCGCCGACGTGCTTGCAGCATTGCGAGAAGTCGGAGGCGTCGACCACCGGGCACACCGGCACGTACCCCGCGCGCACGCTCGGTCCCCGTGGACCACCGGTGTTTTCCGGAAGGTTACGTCCCGCCAGGAAGTCCTCGAAAGACGGAACAAGCTCGAACGGCGCCGTGCAGACGGCCGCCAGGTCCTGTGCCCGCCCTGCAATCGCCGCCTCCTGGCCGAGTCGCCGGAAGATCGCGGACTGCGAGGGATCACTGATGTCGGTCGCGCGGAACAGAAACGCGTCTTCACCACTGGCCGTAAGGTCCCAGAGTTCCGGGTGCAGGCAGAGGGCATGCAAGGCCACGTCGATGACCGCGAACGGAAACGCGTCGAGGCTCGCGTCGAAGTTGCGCGGACGTCGCCCGGGGTGCTGGAAATTTCGCTGGCCGAGATCGACGCTCGTGAGCGGCGCGAGTGCGGGCACGAACATGCCGTCGTAGTCGATCAGGCACAGGTTTCCATCAGCCTGCACGATGACGTTCGATGGCTGAATGTCGCCATGCGCTACACCATTGGCATGCAGATGCTGGGCAAGTCGGCGGAGTGACAGGCGCAACTGCTGCAGCGCTGCGGCATCCCCGAGGTGGTGCGCGACGTACGACGCCAGGCCCAGACCCTCGACCCAGTCCAGACGAACGACCGGGTAGTCACCCGTCTCTGTCGTGATGCCCGACGGATGAAACTGCAGACCGGCGAAGTGAGGGCTCCTGATCTGGAGGAGATGCGCCTGGATGGCCTCATATCGCAGTTGCAGTGCCTCGAACTCGCGATGGAAGCAACGGAGCGCGTATGCGCGGGCAACCGTCACGAGCTTGAAGGTGTATGCGAACGTGCCGCCGTACACGACCGGTCGGCCGGGCGCCCGCGAGCAGACCCGGGCGCCAGCCAGGGCGGGATCCGCCAGCACGATGCCCAGGTCGAGATGAAGCGTGTCCCAGTACTCGCTCAGCGACGGGAATTCCCTGTCGGTCGCACCGGCATGCGCGGAACGGGTCGTGCTCTGGGCCATCGGATGCGCTCAGTCCTCCACCTGCTCCCGTCGCTTTTTTATCTCCGGACGGCCGGCAGCCCGGTGCGCGCTGTCGTCAGCATCGGCTGGCGCCAAAGCATCAGGCGCATTCGTTCCGTAGCGAAGGCTGTCGCGCACCGACTGCGCTGCGCGGTAGCGGTACTCGAAACGGTGATCGGCGGGAGCAGGTCGGGCGCGCAAGTAGAGGTCGAGCGCCTCCTCGACTACCTCGATCTCGAGCTCGGCCAGCAGGAGCGTTAACTTGTTTGTCGACATCGCCTCGACACATCGCCGGTCGGCCGGCACGGATTCGCGCCTAGCCTACCAGAGGCCCGGCGAGAAACCGGCTGCGTCGTGCCGGGGAGTGCCAGGGACTATCCTGCCGCGGGCGGTCGGTTCGATTCCATCCAGGCACGCACGCGATTCGCGTCGCCGATGCGCGTAAGCCGTCCCCAGGAATTGAGCAGCACGATGACGACGTTGCGTCCGTCGATCACCGCCTCCATCACCAGGCAGTGGCCGGCCCGGGCGATGTATCCGGTCTTCTGCACGGTGACGTTCCAGTTGGACTTGTCCACCAGCAGGTTGGTGTTGCGGAACTCGACGCTGTAGCCCTTCACCCGGACCGTGTGGTCGGGGTCGGTCGAGTGCTCCCTGATCGTCGGATTGGCGGCTGCGGCTCGCACCAGCGTGGCGAGATCCCGGGGACTCGCAACGTTGGAACTCGACAGCCCGGTCGGCTCGACGAAGCGGGTCGCAGTCATGCCAAGCGCCTTTGCCTTGCTGTTCATGGCGCGCACACATGCTTGCTTGCCACCGGGATAGCGCCTGCAGAGCGCGTGCGCAGCACGATTCTCCGACGACATGAGCGCGATGTGCAGCAGATCCCCGCGACTCAGTTTCGCGCCTGTCGGGAGTCGCGAGTGACTGCCTGGCGTGCCGATTGCGTCGTCCTTCGTGATCAGGATTGCCTCGTCCATGGGCTGGCCGGCCTCGAGCACAACCAGCGCCGTCATGAGCTTCGTGATGGACGCGATCGGCGCGGCCACCCGTTCGTTGCGGGCGGCAAGCACTCTCGCGTCGGACTCGTCGAGAATGTAGAAGGAGTTCGACTTGAGGTCCGGGCCTGCCGGCGGCCCGGATCCGACACTCGCAGCTGCCACGCCCGGCAAAGCGAGCAGTGAGGCCATCAGGCACAGCGCAACCGACAGGGGAAAAGCGAATCGCCGGTACTTCAACGTCTGCTCCAGGTACTCCGCGACGAAGGTCGCGCCAACTCCAGCCGGCACGCAGGGTACCTGCTGAGGTAGGCGTCGTCACGTCCGGACCAGTCACGTTTGGGAACCGTTGCTCAGATTGGGGTCGCACGACCCTGCGAGTCACGGCTCACCGTCCGGACCGACGGTGTTTGCCCATGCACGGAGTCCTGTCGGCAGTCGCGCATCCGCATCCGGATACGCCCTGCGCAACGCCTGCAGTTCCTGCGCTGCCGCCGGCAAGTCGCCGGCGTCGTGCAGGTCGACGATGCGCTGCACCCAGTCTTCCAGCGCGGGGACGTCGGCTTCCGATTTCGCCACCGCGATCCCGGCCCCCTGCTTGCGCGCGAGCGGCGCCGAGGTTTGCGGCGTGCCATTGGGATCAACGTCCTCTGCCCGGTCGGCGAGTTCAGCAGGGAATGGCCGCGCTGCCTCGCGCAGCAGTCCCTGGCTCGCCATGGGCGGCTCTACAGGACCGGTTAGCGCAGGAACCGCGGGCAGTGCGGCCGCGTCTCTCGCGCTGCTCTGCGTTGGCGGGCGATCTGCGGTCCCTTCAGCGCGCAGGCGCTTCCCGGCGTGCGGCTGGGCTGGTGCCTCCTCTGAGACAGGCGCGTCTTCCACGGCCACTGCCTCTGGACTGGCGGTCACAGACTGCGCAGTAGGAGCCGGTGCCTGCAGTGACTCCACGCTGCCCGGTTCGGTCGGGAGCCGCTGGACCAGGACAAATGCGAGGCCCGCGACCCCGGCCGCAGCTGCAAGCGGGCGCCAGCGAGTCCACCAGGGCGCCCCTGTTCTGGCAGGCGACACGCTTGCGACCGATCGAGTCTCGGCACGTGCTGCGGCGAGGATCGCCGCGTCGGTCTGCGGCGACGGTTCGTCCGCGGAGGCGGCACGCCAGGCGGCGTCCACGTCCGCTTCAGAAGTGCGTTGATTGCCGCCGCGTTGGTTGCTCATGCGAGATCCTCCAGTGCAGCGCGCAGGCGCCTGTAGGCATAACGGAGGCGACTTTTCACGGTCTCCGCCGGCACGCCGGTGAGCGTCGCGATTTCCACGAGGGACAGGCCGGCCTCGACGTGCAGCAGAAATGCATCTCGCTGAAGCCCGGGAACATCGGCCAGCGCGGCCAGCAGTCGACTGCCGGACTCCTCGTCGAGCACGCGAGCCAGCGGATCCGCAGCACTGGCAGGCTCCTCGGCAGGCGTGTCCGGCAGGCCGTCTGCCGAGTCCTGGTCGAGAGACGCCGCGACCACACCGCCTTTCGACCTGAAATGGTCGACCAGGCGATGGCGCGCGAGCGTGTACAGCCAGGTCGTGAATCGCGCCTCGGGGCGATACCGTTCGCGGGCACGGACGACCCGCATCCAGACGTCCTGGTGCAGTTCGTCGGCAGTGGCGCGGTTCGAAGTGTGTCTCAGCAGGTATCGGTACGTCGGCCCCTTGTGGCGGGCGTAGAGTCGCTCGAACGAGGCAGCATCGCCGCGGGCGTAGGCGAGCATCAGCGCTTCGTCCTCGTCCGTCGTCGCGTTGCCGATGTCCACCATGCGCATGCGGTGCGCAGTATCAGTGGGCTCGACGTCCGCGGCAACGCGGCTCACCTGCCGCTCGCCCTCACGGGTCGGGGACGAAGCCGAGCGCACCGGGGAACGGGTTCGGCTCACGCCAGGGACGCAGCGGTCGCGGCAGCACACCCATGGCCACCAGGTTCTCGCGGCGGTCGTAGCGAATCACCACGCGCTGGTCCGGGCGCGAACTCGCACGCTCGAACTCGACCTGTCGCGCAGGTGACCACTCACGCCGTCCGTGTCCCGTCCCCAGCGCAGGCAAGGCGGCAGCATTCGATTCGGCGACTCTCGAGTCGGCCCCACCCTTCGCCCGCCTGTCGGCCGATGACTCCTCACGCGCCGCCGCCGGCGGGGCGCGATCGACTTCGGCGCTTTCCAGCAGGACCCGCGGCTCGCGCTCGCGAAAAACTGCGACGCCGATGACCCCCAGGTCGTCGGGACGGCCGGTTCGCGTCGCGTAGGCGTCCTGCGGGTCGGAGAAGTAGAAGGCGGCCGTCCGGTCCAGGTCCTTGCGCCAGCCCTCGATATTGACGTAACCGTAGGGCTCGATGACGTAGCCGGACTGGTCGGGCGCCGCGGTCTCGCCGGTGACCACGTTCACGCCGTCCACGCTCACCACCGCGAGCACGCGTCGCCCACTGCAATTGCGGATCCGGATCGCGTACTCGTTGCCCGGCTGGCCCACGACGTACTCTCCGCCACGGTGGCGGTAGGTCTCGAGCGCCAGCTCGTCGCTGCGGTCGTAGACGTCGACCCGCGCGAGGGACGACGCGCAGGCCTGGAGAGGCAGTGGCAGCAGAGACGCGGCGAGCAATGCCCCCGCGAGGCTGGGGCGCCGGCAAGAGGTCCAGGAGCGAGGCATGACGGATCTCCATTGCAGGGTGTTCAACCCTGTAAACGATCCATCCGCTCTTCCGGGGTTAATCCTGTTTCCGACAGGGGCAGGAACGGCCGCCAATGCCGCTCGCCCCGCGGCACACGGAGACCATGCCTATCGGCGTGCGCGGGACTTCCTGGCGGGCGCGAGTCGTACGCCGCCTTCGATCACGCCGCCGGCCGGTGGTCTGAACAGCGATTTCGCCGCCTGGCCGACCTTGCGGCAGACGACGGCATCCAGGGCGCCACCGACCACACCGCCGAACACCGGCACCGCCCGAGGAAAGCGCAGTGCCACGCGCTGTCCGGCCTTCGTGACCAGCTTCGCGCCGATGCGCTTGTTGACCTCGACCAGCGCCCGCCCGGGAATCTGGTCGACCGCGCGCTGCGTCAGGCGATCGCCGGGCTTCAGCCCGAGGTCCTTCATGGCATCCTTCGCGACATCGCCCGCCAGCGCGAGCAGGATCTTGGTGCGAACACGTGCATCGTCGAGATCGTGGCCGTAAATGCGCGCGATCGCTCCTACCATGCGTGCCTGCAGCACCCACGAAGCCGCAAGCGCGGACGGCACTGCCAGCGGCAGCGTGACGAAACCGCCCAGTCCCGTTACAAAGCCGGCCGTGAAGTTCTTGGCCGTTTCCCATTTCATGAGCGCTGCCACGCGGGCGTCGTCGTTCGCGTAGCTCTCATCGATCAGGTACTCGGTTGCGAGGCTTGCGGCGCTCGACAGCGGGCCGAGGCCGTCGAGGCCCTTCTCAAGGAGGTAGGTCGCAATCGCGCTGCCACTGGCATCCGCCTCTCGATCGTCAGTCATCGTGCCTTCTCCGTCGAAACCGCAGCGTCCATCTCTGCCTCGTCCCGTGTCCACGCCGCAGGGCCAGCACCAGGCACCACGCGCCGATCCCGCCAAGGAACAGCAGCACCTGAAGGTCCAGCACGGTCGGAGTTCGAGCCCGCACGATCACGGCGGCCATCAGCGACGTGAAAACGACGAGAGCAGTCCCGATCGCAAACCACGCGGGTCGCGAGAACAGCGTACCCGACCGGTCGGGTCGCTGGAACGCGAGCCGATATCCGGCCTGCCAGCAGATCCCGCACAACGCGAACAGCACGAGCCCAAAGATCATCGACGAACTCGTGAATGCGTGCCGTCGCCCGGCGTCGTCGAGGAAGTCGAATATGGAGTGGCCCAGCACTACCGTGAGCGCTGCGCCGGCGACCAGCAGGGCGAAGCCGGCGATGCGACGCCAGACCGATGCTACGGGTTCGAAGAAGGGATTGGTCACGTCCCAGCCATCAGTGCTCGAAAACAAACGGGGAGCGCCCGAGTGCCGCGGGCCTGGCGACACGCCAGCGACTGCGGGAATCGAAGTGCCCGGCACGCTGCATGGTCAGGGCACATGGTAATGTCTGCAGCAAGAAACGGGTCGTGCAGACGGCAACTGGCGTCCCCGGGGGAAATCGATGATCAAGTTCCTGCTTTGGCTGCTGCTGCTCGCATTGAGCTGGCCGCTGGCGCTGCTCGCCCTCGTCCTGTGGCCGATTGCCTGGTTGCTGTCGCTGCCGCTGCGTTTGATCGGCCTGGTCGTGAACGGCGTGTTCGAGCTGCTGCGGGCGATCGTCATGCTGCCCGCGCGACTGCTCGGCGTCGGCCGATCGCGCGCCTAACCGCCGGGCCAACAGGCCTCCGGCCACCGGCAGCTGCCACCGCCTGAGTGGCGGCCCCGTTTGCCGATATCCGCGTCAGTCGGGCAGCATTTCGCCCGAGCCACCGAACTCTTTCGGGAAGTCCTTGAACTTCGGCAGGCCATCGCGTACCGACATGACCTTCTCGCCGTAGTTGACGTGCACTGAAGGTGCGTACTTGAAGCCTTCGATCGAGCCAGCCGGAACGTCGATCATTCCCAGCGCCGGGTGACCGATCAGCACCGCCGCGCCACAACTCTTGCAGAACTGCCGATGGCTCGCCTCGGTGCGCTTGTACAGGCCGAGGTTGTCGGCGCCCTTGACGACCTTGACGCTCGGTATCGGCCACAGCGTAGCCGCGTGAATGGGTGCACTGAGCCAGCTGCGGCAGGAGTTGCAGTGGCAGTAAGCCTGCACCGCCGGGTCGCCGGCGATCTCGAGCTGGACCGCGCCGCAGGGGCAGCCGGCCGTGTACTGGGTGGTCGTCATGGGTGCTCTCCAGTTGTCGCCTGGCCAAGTCTCCCAGCACTGGGACCGGTTTGGAACACCCCTCGATCCCGCACCGGGCGGCAACGCGGTCGCATCCGGGGCTACACTTCGCGTCCTTGTCCGCAGCGGCGCTCGCCGAGGAATGCCGAATGCTCATCCAGTCGCTCCAGCACGCCGTCAGCCCGGAGGAGTGGCAGCTGCGCTGCGACCTCGCCGCCTGCTACCGACTGGTCGCAGCGTACGGCTGGAGCGACCTCGTCTTCACGCACATCAGCGCCCGCATCCCGGGTCCCGACCACCATTTCCTGATCAACCCCTATGGCCTGATGTTCGACGAGATCACGGCCTCCTCGCTCGTGAAGGTGGACCAGGACTGCCGGAAGCTGAGCGACTCGCCGTTCCCGGTGAACCCGGCAGGCTTCGTCATCCACAGCGCCATCCACAGTGTGCGTGAGGACGCGGCCTGCGTGTTGCACACCCACTCGCGGGCGGGCGTGGCCGTGAGCGCACAGCGGCAGGGCGTGCTGCCGATCAGCCAGCAGTCCACGTTCGTGCTGAGTTCGCTCGCCTACCACGACTACGAGGGCGTGGCGCTGCGCGACGACGAGAAGCCGCGACTGCAGGCGGATCTCGGCCACGCCACGTTCCTGATGCTGCGCAACCACGGGCTGCTCACGGTGGGCCGCACGATCGCCGACGCCTTCCTGAACATGTACGTGTTCGAGAACACGTGCCGCATCCAGATCGACGCCCAGGCGGGCGGCGAGCTGGTGCACGTCGACCCGGCGATCCTGCAGGGCATTGCGCAGGTCGTGCGGACGGCTACCACGGGCCTCGGCGGCGCCATCGCCTGGCCGGCGCTGCTGCGCAAACTCGAGCGGATGGACCCGGGATACCGCACCTGAAGCACTCATTACCCGTGCCGGAGCATCCCGGCAGATGCTCGCACCAGTGTGAGGACTGAACATGCAACGACGCGACTTTCTCCTCGCCACGGCCGCTCTCGCGGCCGCGGGCGCCCTGCCTGGCAACGCCGCGGGCGCCGGGCGCGGGCTGCGCATCCTGATCCTCGGCGGCACCCGCTTCCTCGGCCCCCACATGGCCGAGATCGCGCTCGCCCGCGGACACACGCTCACCTTCTTCAACCGCGGCAAGACCAATGCCGACGTGCTGCCGAACGTGGAACGCATCCAGGGCGACCGCAACGGGCCCCTCGACGGCCTCGCCGGCCGCAGGTGGGATGCGGTCATCGACAACTCGGGCTACGTCCCCCGGCAGGTGCGCGCCAGCGCGCAGCTGCTCCACGCAAACGTGCCGCACTACCTGTTCGTGTCGTCCGTGTCGGTCTATGCGAGCTTCGCCGGCGCCAACGACGAGGACTCGCCCGTCGGTCGTCTCGCCGACGAGTCCGTCGAGACCATCGACGGGGAGACTTACGGTCCGCTCAAGGCCCTGAGCGAGTCGGCCGCCCATGCGGTGTACGGCCCCGGGCGCACGACCATCCTCCGGCCGGGCCTGATCGTGGGCCCGGGCGACAGCACCGACCGCTTTACGTACTGGCCGGCGCAAGCTGCCCGAGGCGGAGAATTCGCCGCTCCCGGCAAGCCGACGGATCCCGTGCAGCTGATCGACGTGCGCGACGTGGCCGCCTTCGCCATCGACGCTGTCGAGCGCTCCAGGGCAGGCGTCTTCAACGTGCTCTCGCCGCCGGGGCGCTTCACGATCGGCGACGTGGTGAACGAGTCGGTCGCGGCGGCCGTGCGGCTCGCTGATCCGAAGCCGACGCCAGCTCCGGTGTGGATCCCGGCCGATTTCCTCGCCGCCGAGAAAGTTGCACCGTGGTCGGACATGCCCGTCTGGGTGCCCTCGGTCGGCGACGAGGCGGGATTCGCGCTGACGAGCGCGGCGCGCGCGCTGCAGGCCGGGCTCACCATCCGACCGCTCGTCGAGACGACGACCGACACGCTGCGCTGGCACCTGCAGCGGCCGGAGGCCGAGCGCAACGCGCTCAAGGCCGGGCTGTCCGCGGAGCGCGAAGCGGCGTTGCTTGCCGCGTGGCGCGACTCCGCCGGCGCACGCCCGGCCACCGGCAGCGGTTGACGATCGATGGCCCGACGCATAGATTCTCCCGCGTGAGCCCCTCCATGCACTTCCGTCGAATACCGGCCGTCGCCACGCGCTAGGCAGCGGCATCGTCACGCTCACGTCCGACGGTGCCCGACAGCACCGTAGCTCAATCGGTAGAGCAGCGGCCTTATAAGCCGTCCCGCAAGGGTTCCGACAGATAATCGGCAGGTTCCGGGTTCGACTCCCGGCGGTGCTACCAGCCTCGCGGACCCGGGCTCAGGGCGCGACGACCGGCGCGCGCAGGGCCCGCAGGAAGCAGGCGGTGGCGTCGCACTCCCGCGCCGTCGGCGGGCAGTTCACGCGCCTGACCTGCGAAACCAGGGTCGAGAGCAGTCGATGGCGGCAGTGCACGACGCCTGAGCAGGCCCGCAACGGCTCGGGCACGGATCCTCGTGCCTACTTCATCGCCCCGGAGAACATCGCCTCGACGCCCGGGCTGCCAGCTCTCGACAGGTACTCGAGGACCCCAGCCTCGAGTTTGCTCGACTGGGCCGGCGAGAGCCCGAGGCTTTCCAGCGCCGTGTCCAGTTCGTTCCTACTGGCAATGTCGCCCTTGAACGCGCACGAGTCCGTCGCCTGGCTCTTTAAACTCTCTCCATCCGGGATGAGCTGAGCAATCTGCTGGTACTGGCCCGTGTCGAGCCGACGCTGTGCGAGAAGCAGCATGCAACCGAGGCCTTCCTGGGCCTGTGCCGGAGTGACGCCGGCGCTGCTGGCGAGATCGTTGATATCGAAGTTGGGTGCGCTGCCGTGGCCGCTCGTCGAGCAGCCCGCAGCGACCATTGCAACCGCGGCCAACACGACCATCAGGATTCGGTACGTCATGAAAACTCTCCTCGTTCAGTCCTTGCCCGTCCATGCCATGGCGGCGGGCACAGTAAGCGTAATCCTGTCGATCACGGATTGTGAATAAGGGACTTCTGGAATAAGGGATATCTGCCTGCCCTCGATGAGCGACGAGATCGTTGCGGCCGATACTGATCGGTTCCGTTCACTCTCCCACGAAGTCGAGCAGATGCAGGCTCACGGTCACGACGTGCAGCACGAGCAGGCCAATGAGTCCACGCGCCGCGAGGATGTGCTGCCCGCGCCATGACACCGCCGCATCAGTGCCCTGCGCCAGGAACCACACGGCCCCGGTCGCGGCCGTCGCGAGCAAGGCGAGCAGCAGCAGTCCCTCGATGAGCCCGAACAGGCCGCCGCCCTCCGCGGCCGGAACCCGCCCCCGCAGCAGCCCCGCAAGGTCGCTGCCGACGGTGCGGATCTGCGGCGCAACCCACGGGAAGTACAGGCGCCAGCGGCCGTCGCGCAGGCACGACCACGTGTAGGCGATCGCGAGCAGCGCGGCGACGAAACCGAGTACGACGTGCGCGTAGTCGAGCCAGCCTGCACCGGACGGGATGCGTCGCAGCAGTGTGATCCACGGGCTCGTGAGGATGAGCCACAGCGACAGCGCCGCGACCATGGCGTGCAGTCGGTCGCCCAGACGTCCTGTGCTGCCGGTCATGTTCGATGCACGCTGCAATCAGGCGGAGCGTCCGTCGAGCAACGCGCCATAACGGCCGGCGAAGCGATTCACTTCGTCCCAGTTGGTGAACTCGACCTTCGTATTGAGGTCGGTCGGGCCGCCGTTGATCTTCATGATCAGGCGGATCACGTAGCGGTTGAACAGCCCGTAACGCTGGTAGTCGAGCTCGCCGCCGAACACGCCGACCAGCCGCGGCTTCCAGGGCGAACGCGCGATGAACGCCTTCACGTATGGATTCGTCTCCGGCGTGTTCCGGGTCGGCTTGCGGGCAATCAGGCTCACCGAGAAGAACGCACTCGGCTTCGACTCGAGCAGCGGCTGGTGCTGGAGGATGAACTGGAGAACCGATGGGTCATGCTTGCCATGGCGGATGCTGGCCCCGATCAGGACAGCGTCGCAGTCGTCGGTCCGGGGGCTGCATTGCTGGATAGGCACGATCTCGGCCGAGTGGCCCAGCGGCGCCAGCTCGGACCGTATCCGTTCGCAGATGCGCTTGGTCTGCCCGTACTCGCCCCAGAACGGCATCAGGATCCTGGCCACGACGGTCTCGCCTCCTCGTGAAGTGACGCGCGGATCTTATCGGAGCGAACCGCCAACCCGGGATCGGTAATCATCCCTCGCAAGCTCCCGTCGGCGTGGCCCAGGGCCCGACGACGCTCCGCCAGTCAGTCCCCCTGGCTGCGACCGGTCAGCGACCTCACGATCCAACTCGCAAACAGATCCGCAGAGCCTGGAGCGTGCGCGAGGAAGAGTGATGGCTCCGTGAGTTCGAGCTCGAGTACCGCCGGGGATCCCTGAGCATCGCGCAGCAGGTCGATGCGCGCATAGGCCGGAGGGTCGAAAGGCAGTGCCCGGTACGCCGCGGCGGCAATCGCAAGTTCGGCGTCATCGGCGGTCCTGGGTCCGATCTCCTCCGGCGCGAACAGTCCCTCGACCAGGTCGGCGCCGGCACGAAGCAATGGACCCTTGCGGATCGAGTGGCTGAACTCGCCACCGAGGTATAGCACGGCCGTTTCGCCGTACTCGTCGACCCTTGCGAGATAGGGCTGCAACATGGCTGCTCGTCCTGCCGCGAGGAGTCGTCCGAGATGGTCTTCCGCGGCCGCCGCATCCTTCCGTCGATAGCGCGCGGCGTCCCGGGACCCCGCACCGACGGCCGGCTTTATGACGAAGTCATCGAAGTCGCACGGCCGACCGACGTTCACCGAAGGTGGCGCGCCGGCAAGGAACTGCTTCAGTTCGGGCAATGCCCCGCTGCCGGGCTCGACGAAGCGAGTAGGTACGACTGGAATGCCCGCATTCGCGAGGTCGATTAGATAGTGCTTGTCCGTGTTCCAGCGAACGACCGCCGGTGGATTCAGAAGCAGCGTTTGCCGACTGCATCGACCGCACCAGGCGAGGAACTCGTCGAGGCGGTCCACGTAGTCCCAGGTCGAGCGCAGCACCGCCACGTCGTAGGACGCCCAGTCCACCGCGGGGTCATCCCAGCAGGGCGTGTCGGGCAGGGCGCCGGCGGCATGCAGCGCATCCATGAGCGGCCGCATGTCAGGGTCGAGATCGAGCGCGGCACGAGCCGTAACCAGAGCGATTCGCAGGTCGAACCGCGTGTGGTCGGTACCGTTCTGAAGGATCATCCGTTTCATTGAATTTCCTCGGTGACCGCGTATATTTCGGTCGTACGTCGCTGATTCGAGGCGAATATCTATTCCGGCTGAAGAGTCTTTCTTGACGTTAAGTATTTTCTTTAATTGTTTGAAATGACAAACGATTATTGTCCTGACTTCGGGGGTAAACTGATGCAGAAGAACTGGGAACGCTTGCGGGACGCAGTGGTTGTGCTGGCGGGGGCCGGCCCCGCAAAGCAACGCCTGCTTCACGCCTACCAGAAGCACCTTGCGGACTTCGAGGCCGAGGACCTTCCGCGCGAGCTTCGCGCGCCCTACTCCGCGGTCTCAGATGCTCTCCACCGTGTCCCGCGCACTGGCACCTGCGACACGCTGTCGGCAAGCGTGCTCAAGATGTCGGAGGACGAAGCGGGTCGGCATGCCCAGGAGATCGTGCGCATCTTCGGCGACCTGAGCGACCCGCAGGCCCTGGCGCGTCAGGAGAGGGTGCTTCGGGTCGTTCCCGACGAGCCCGTTCCGGCGATGCTCAGTCGAGCTTGAACTCGATGACATCGAAGCGCGTCGTCTCCTCGTGACGCGCCTGACGCTTGATCGCATCGACCAGCTGGCGCTGGTCCCACGGCACTATCTCGTCGCCCATCTCCAGTACCGCTGGCGCAATCGTATCGTGCGAGCCGAAAGGCTCGAGCACGACCACCGGCTTGTCAAAGGCCTTGGCACAATGCAGCTGAAACTCAACCCAGTCGAGGTGCTTGCGGTACAGCTGTGACGGAACAATGACCACCTCTGCTTCGGTGATCTGCCGGCGCAGGTCGTCTCGCAGCGCCTCCTTGTCGCCGGTGGGCCGACGGTCCGGCGTACTGGTATTGCGATAGAAGAAGTTGTCGACGCTCTCGAGGTACTCGAAGACTCGCTGATAGTCATCGTCATGGTGCCAGACGTGACAGACGAACAGGCGCACCGGGTTACTCTGGGTTACGCTACTCACGCTACCTCCGCCAAAATGGGCAGGTCGACCGGGTACTCACTTTGTAGTCTAGCTCAGGCGACGTGTTTCCGGTTCACGGCCGCGGTCATTAAAATCACAGATTCATGCGCTTCGTGCTCTACAACATCCGCTACGCGACCGGCACGGGGGCAGCGTTCCACCTTCCGGTGCCGGGCGCCGGCTATCTGCGGAGCAATCCGCGGGTCCTCGAGGGCATAACGCGCTTCATCAAGGGCGTTGATCCGGACATCGTCGGCCTGATCGAGGTCGATACCGGCTCCATCCGCTCGGGCCGGGTGAACCAGGCCGAGGTGATCGCAGAATCGCTGGGCCACTACTCGACCTACCAGTGCAAGTACGGCACGGACTCCCTCAACACCCTGGTCCCGATCGTCAACAAGCAGGCCAATGCGTTTCTCGCGGCCCCGCGCGTCGAAGGCGAGCGTTTCCACTATTTCGACACCGGCATCAAGCGACTGATCATCGAACTCGAACTCGACGACCTGTGCGTCTTCCTGGTGCACCTTTCGCTGAAGTTCCGCCATCGTCACGTTCAGCTGCGGCACCTCTTCGAACTCGTGAAGCGTTCCACGAAGCCCGTGATCGTCGCCGGCGACTTCAATACCTTCTGGGGCGAGCACGAGATGGCGCTGTTCATGGAAGCCGCGGGGCTCAGCAGCGCGAATCGCGAGCGGCTGCCTTCCTACCCGGCGCGTCGTCCTCGCATGGAACTCGACTTCATCCTTCATTCGCGTGGCATCGAGATCGACAGTTTCTCCGTGCCCGGAGTGACGCTCTCAGATCACCGTCCGCTGGTCTGCGACTTCCGCGTGACCCACGTGGCGCGGGCGGCGGCGTGAGTCGGAGCGCGGCGAGACTGCTGTGATAATCTCCGCGCCTTTGCACGCGTCACGAGACCATCGGACGCAACCGCCCTGCCGCGCACGATGAGCGAATCTCCATCGCCCGACCTGTCGGTATTGCGAACCTTCTCCCCTCTCGACGGGCTGAAGCTCGATAACCTGCGCGCGCTGGCGCGCAAGACAGTGGTCCGCGAACTTCCGCAGGGACGCCTTCTCTTCAAGGAAGGGGACGCCGAGAAGCGCACGTTCTACCTCGTCTCCGGCACGCTCGACCTGCTGACGGAGGGCCGCCACGCCGGCAGCGTCAAGGGTGGGACGGCCGACGCGCGCCACCCCGTCGCCCCGCTGCTGCCGCGGCGCTGCACCGCTCGCGTCGCTTCCGAACGGATCGAGTACATCGCGATCGACAGTGACCTCCTCGACGTGGTGCTCACCTGGGACCAGACTGGCATATACGAAGTCGGCGAGCTGCAGGCCGGCAGCTCGACCGGCGACGACTGGATGACCCTGCTGCTTCAGAGCCGCGCCTTCCACAAGATCCCTCCGGCGAACCTGCAGGCCGTATTCATGCGCATGCAGCGCATCGACTACCGGGCCGGCGATACGATCATCCGCCAGGGCGACGAGGGCGATTTCTTCTACGCCATCGTGTCGGGGCGCTGCCTCGTAACGCGCGAAACGCCGCTGAATCGGGAGGGCATCAAGCTCGCCGAACTCGGGATGGGGGACACTTTCGGCGAGGAAGCGCTGATTTCCGGAGCCAAGCGCAACGCCACCATCACCATGGCGACCGACGGCACGCTGATGCGCCTCCCGAAGGACGACTTCATCACGCTGCTCAACGAGCCGATGCTGCGCTGGGTGGACGAGGCAGAGGCGCGCGAGATCGTGAACTCCGGCGGGCGCTGGCTCGATGTTCGACTCCCGAGCGAGTTCGAACACTGCCACTTCCTGGACGCGATCAGCGTCCCACTGTATTTCGTGCGCCTCAAGCTCAAGGCACTGGACCCGGCCGTGCCGTACGTCGTCTGCTGCGACAATGGTCGGCGCAGCTCCGCGGCCGCGTACATCCTCGGCGAGCGCGGATTCGAGACCTACGTGCTGCACGGCGGCATTGCCGCATCGGAACTCGCCGAGGCGCTGAACTCCCCGGCCGATCGACGCTGATCCGGATCGATCCTGCGCGCGACGCTACATCGTGTGCGTCGCCTTGTCCCCACCCAGCGCGCCCGCGAGGTATGACTCGATCTTGCGCTGCGTCGCACCGCGGTCCTGCTCGCTGAACTGCACGCCGATGCCGGCGGTCCGCTTTCCCTGCGCGCCCTTGGGCGTCATCCATATGACGCGCCCGGCGACCGGCAGCTTCTCGTCCTCGCCCATCAGGTTCAGCAGCATGAAAACCTCGTCGCCGAGGCGGTAGTTGCTGCTGGTCGGAACGAACAGTCCGCCGTTCTTCACGAAGGGCATGTAGGCGAGGTACAGCGCGCTCTTGTCCTTGATCGTGAGCGTCAGCAGTCCTGGCTTGCTCGGTTGCCTCGTCACGGGACTCATCAGGCGACTCCTCTGTTCCGGAATGCTGCCGCCAGCTCTATCAGCAGAGCCTCGACCACAAGCTGCGCGGCCGCCGAGCCCTCCAGCAGCCGGCGACTCTCTCGCAGACGGTCCACGAACCGGAATGCAGCGCGCATGTTCAACGCGCCGGCGGCCCTTTGCAACTTGGTCGCGGACGGAATCCGGACCTGCGTCCCATCTCTGGCAAGCCGATCACGAAAGGCTCCAGCCAGCCAGTGCTCGATCCAGTCGAGGCGTGTTCCGAGTCCCTCGCCCAGCAGGTCCGCCGCGACGTGGGTCACCTCGACACGTCCGTCAGCCAGGTCCTCGAGCAGCATCGTCATCTGCTGCTCCAGCGCCGGGTAGTGGGGAGCGAGCGCCAGCGCACGCAGCGGCGCGCCGCCGGCAAGGTCGAGCAGGCCCGGTGGTGGCGGCGCGCCAAGGTTGCCCCGGAGCCACTCGATAGCACCTTCGGGCGCTGGACGCGGGATCTCGACCCGCTGGCAGCGGCTGCGCAGCGTCGCAAGCAGTGCCGAAGGCCTGGAAGTGACCAGCACCAGGAGCGTCCTCGGCGCAGGCTCTTCCAGTGTCTTGAGGAAGGCGTTCTGCGCGCTGTGCGTCATCAGCTGTGCCGTAGCAACGACCGCGACGCGATAACCACCACGCAGGCTGGTCATGCCAAGCTGCTCGCAGGCATCGCGTACAGCGTCAACGCCTATGGTCTTGCGGTCCTCGGGCCGACGCAGCCAGTGCAGGTCGGGATGAGTGCCGGCCCGGCTCAGCACGCATTCTGCACAGGCGCCGCAGGGCTCCAGGTCGGAACCCAGTTTGCGACAGAACAGTCCCGCGGCGAGCGCCGCGGCGAATCTCTGCTTGCCGACGCCGTCCGGACCATGCAGCAGCAGCGCGTGAGGCATGCGCGCCCCGGTCGCGGCCGCGGCCAGCCTTGCCCGCGCCGGTCCGTGCCACGGCAGGTAGTCGGGCGCAACGACGACCTCCGCTTCCGGTTCTTCGCTCATCGTACCGCTCCGAGCAGCGGTTCGAGCGCTGCCCGCACCGATGCTGCCACGTCGTCGATCGCCGCATCCGCATCGATCACGCGGAACCGCCCGGGTTCGCGCCGTGCACGCCCGAGGTATGCATCGCGCACTCTCTCGAAGAAGGCGCGCTGCTCGGACTCGAATCGATCGGGCCCCTGGTCGCCGTTGCGCTTGCTGGCTCGCGCGAGACCTCGCTCCACCGGCAGATCGAACAGCAGGGTGAGATCGGGCCAGCCATCCGGATGGACGATGGCGGCAAGGGCGTCGATCTGCGCGACCGCCAGACCCCGCCCCCCGCCCTGGTAGGCGTAGGTGGCGTCCGTGTAGCGGTCGCACAGTACCCATGCACCGCGACGCACCGCTGGCCACACGAGATTCTCGAGATGAGTGGCGCGCGCGGCGAACATCAGGAGCAACTCGCAGGAGCCGGGCATTGGCTCCTCGGACCGCTCCAGCAGGATCGCGCGCAGCCGCTCGGCACGCGGCGTGCCGCCCGGCTCACGCGTCACGACGACCTCCACACCGCGAGTCCGCAGCCACTCGGCCGCCCGGGCGAGCTGCGTGGTCTTGCCTGCGCCTTCCCCTCCCTCGAAGGTGACGAAGCGACCCTTCATCTCAGCGCTCCGTTGTCCGCGACCGGTAGCGAGCGAGGTAGCGTTTCACCGCAGCCTCGTGCTCGGCCAGTGTTCGCGAGAACTCGTGGCTGCCGTCCGGCAGCCCGGTGGCCACGAAGTACAGCTCGCCCCGCTCGTCGGGAGCAACCGCCGCTCGCAGCGCCTCTGCGCCGGGAAGCGCGATCGGTGTAGGAGGCAAGCCGGCACGCGTGTACGTATTGTAGGGTCCATCGCGCTGGAGGTCCGCGCGCCGCAGGTTGCCGTCGAAGCCCGGACCGAGCCCGTAGATCACGGTCGGATCTGTCTGCAGCCGCATGCCACGACGCAAGCGCGTCGTGAATACTCCGGCGATACGCGGCCGCTCGGCCGCGAGCGCCGTCTCCTTCTCGACGATCGAGGCGAGGATCAGTGCCTCGTAGGGCGTGGTGACCGGCAGGTCCGGCACCCGTCCATTCCACGCCGACTCGAGCTCCTCGCGCATGCGCAAGCGTGACGCGCGCAGGATCTCGAGGTCGGTCGTTCCCTTACCGAACAGGTAGGTGTCGGGAAAGAAGAGACCTTCCGGTGCCTGGCCCTCCTCGCCGAGCGCGGTCATTACTGCCGCGTCGTCCTTGCCCGCGAGCGTGTTGTCGAGGAACGGTTCCTGTTCGAGTGCGCGACGCAGCTCACGGAAGGTCCATCCCTCGACCAGGGTGACGCTGTGCTGCACGACATCGCCGGACTCGAGCAGCGCGACGAGTCCCCGCGGCGTCGTGCCCGGAGGCAATTCGTACTCGCCCGCCTTGATGCGGGCATCGGCCCCGGTGGCCCGTGCATACGCGCGCAACCATGTCGGGTGCTCGAGGAGGCCGCGTGCAGCGAGATCGTCGATCGTAGCCGCGAACGGCTGGCCGCGCGGCACTTCGATCGTGACCGGCGACTCGCCGACAGCCATCGGACGATCGATCCAGCCCGTGAACGCAGAGTGGCCGACGGCCGCGGCGACCGCCAGCAGCGCCAGCAGCAGCAGAATCGCCCGACGCAGGTTCACGCCTCCGCTCGCGCCGTCCAGCCGAGCAATGCACTCGTCACCGGGCCGGGAACGGCGAAGCGACGCAGTCCGATCACCTCGCCGACCGGCCGCACGCCGGTGATCGCGTTGGTGAGGAACACCTCCTCGGCCTCGGCGAGCCGTGATGCCGGGAAGTCCGTGACTTCGTGCGCTATCGCGAGCTCGCGCGCGGCCGCGAGCACGAGCCCGCGCATGACGCCAGCCACGCCGCAGTCGCGAATGTCAGGGGTCAGCAGGCGACCGTCCTGCACCATGAACACGTTCGCCGCGGTCGCGCAGACCACCCGGCCGTCGACCGAGGACATGAGTCCCTCGGCGATCGAGGGATCGTCCCATTCCGCACAGGCCATTACCTGCTCGAGGCGATTGAGGTGCTTCAGCCCGGCCAGGCGCGGGTTGAGGCCCAGCGGCGTCTCGCACAGGCGCACCACGATGCCCGTGTCCGGGTCGTTGCGCTGCTTCGGGCCCGAGGACACCACGATGCGCGTCACGGCCGGGTCGGGCGGTGGTCGATAGCTGCGCGGTCCTGGTCCACGAGTGACCATGATCTTGACCGACCCAGCGCCCATGCCGGCCAGTGAGCGCTCGCATTCCTCCGCAAGCAGGTCAGCTGACGGCGCCGGGATGCCGAGCCGACGGCAGCCATCGCCGAGTCGCTCCATGTGGCGCCCGAAATTGCGCACGCGACCGTTCACCGCGGCCATGGTCTCGAACAGACCATCGCCATACTGCAGGCCGCGATCGTCCACGGAGATCGCAGAAGACTCGACCCCGTTCACCAGACGTCGTCCGATCATGTGCCACTCCCAATCGCGCGCAGCAGTCCACGGGCCTTGGCGCGAGTTTCCGCCAATTCGGCCTCGGGAAGCGAGTCGGCGACGATGCCGGCGCCGGTACGGAACTCGATCGTCTCGCCGCGCAGCACGATGGTACGGATCAGGATGTTGAGATCGAGGCCACCGTCGCGGCGGAGATAACCGATCGAGCCCGTGTAGGCATCCCGAGGTGAATGCTCGAGTTCGGTCAGCAGTTCCATGCAGCGGACCTTGGGACAGCCCGTAATCGTGCCGCCAGGAAACACCGCGGCGATGGCCTCCCCCGGCGTCACGCCCTCGCGCAGCTCGCCGCGTACGTTCGAGACGATGTGATGCACGGTTGCGTAGCTCTCGATGGTCATGAACTCGTCGACGCGCACGGTGCCGCCGCGGCAGACCCGGCCAAGGTCGTTGCGCTCCAGGTCCACCAGCATGACGTGCTCAGCGCGCTCCTTCTCGTTCAGACTCAGCTCGGCACGAAGACTCGCATCGCTGTCACTGGTTGCCCCGCGCGGGCGCGTGCCTGCGATCGGTCGAGTGCTTGCCGTCGCGCCCTCGATGCGCAGCAGTCTTTCCGGGGAGGACGACAGCAGCGTGAAGCCGGGCAATCGCGCGCTTCCGGAGAACGGTCCCGGATTCGCGGCCCGAAGCCTTCGGTACAGCGCCGCGGGGCTGGCAGTGGCGGGCAGCCGGCCTCGCCAGCCGCGGGACAGGTTGGCCTGATAGACGTCGCCGCGTGCGATCGCCTCGAGCACCGCGCCGACCCCGTCGAGAAAGCGACGCGGCTCCTCCTCGTCGAGTTCCAGGCCAAGGTCGGTCATCGGGGCGCCGGTCAACTCGCTGGCAGCGACGGAGTCCGACTGCAGCTGCGCCGCGAGCAGATCCTCAGCTCCGTGCTCCGCCCAGGCGATCACCTCGCCGGTGACGCGGTCGCGCAGCAGAGCCCCGCGCATGCGCCACGCCACGGCGCGCGGCAACATCGACTTCGGCATATGCAGCCGCGGCTCGATCTCCGCGGCGAGTTCGTAACCGAGATAGAGGAACCAGCCGCCGCAGAACGGCAGGGCAGCGCGCGGGCTCCCGGTGTCGCGCTCCGTCCGCCACCAGGCATCGAGAGCATCGAGGAACGTGCCTCGTCCCGCGCCTGCCCCGGGGCCCTCGAGGGAACCGTCGGCATGTCGAACGAGCCGTTCCCCGGCCAGCGCGAACAGCAGGTCGTAGCGCCCGAGCCGGGCGTCGTTGCCGACACTCTCGAGCAGGACGGGATAACGTTCGGGGTGCCGCTCGTGGAGTTCCAGCAGCCCATCGGCCGGGAAGGAGCCGAGGGTCTGCCTCACCGCAACGCGCGGAAGACGAGGCTGCCGTTCGTGCCGCCGAAACCGAAGGAGTTCGACAGGGCAACACTGACCGGCGCCTCGCGGGCAGTGCCAGGCACGTAATCGAGATCGCAGGCAGGGTCCGCGTTCTCGAGATTGATCGTGGGCGGCAGCACACCGTCGCGGATCGCCAGGATAGTGAAGATCGCCTCTACTGCGCCGGCGGCACCGAGCAGATGCCCGGTCATGGACTTCGTCGAACTCACTGCCACCCGATGCGCGTGCTCGCCGAAAGCGCGTTTGATCGCGACGGTCTCCGCAATGTCGCCAAGCTCGGTCGAGGTCGCGTGTGCGTTGATGTACTGCACGTCGGAACAGTCGAGACCCGCGTCGCGCACGGCGTTCACCATCGCAAGCCGCGCGCCCTCCCCGTCCTCGGGTGGCGCGGTGATGTGGTGCGCGTCGCCGCTCATGCCGAAGCCGGCGAACTCCGCATACACCTGCGCGCCACGTGCGCGCGCGTGCTCGTACTCCTCGAGCAGGAGCGCGCCGGCACCCTCGGCCATCACGAAGCCGTCGCGGTCACGGTCCCAGGGACGGCTCGCCTGTTGCGGGGCATCGTTTCGTGCGGAAAGCGCACGGGCCTGGCAGAAACTGCCGAGGCCGAGCGGCGTGAAAGCCATCTCGGAACCTCCGGCAACCATCACGTCGGCGTCCCCGTACTGGATGGTACGGGCGGCGATGCCGATCGAATGCGTGGACGTCGTGCAGGCAGTCACGAGCGCAAGATTCGGTCCGCGCAGGCCGTGCATGATCGAGACCTGCCCCGCGGCTGCATTGATGATGCTGCCCGGTATGAAGAATGGAGAGATCTTGCGCGGCGTCCCGGCCTCCAGCCACCGCGCCGTGTTCTCCTCGATCGTGCTGAGTCCACCGATACCTGCGCCCATCGCTACGCCGACGCGCGCCGTGTTCGCCTCGTTCACCTCGATACCGGAGTCGCGGATCGCCTGCACGGCTGCCGCGACGCCGAAGGAAACGAACGGGTCGAACTTGCGCGCGTCCTTGGGCGACATGTAGTCCTCGGCCTTGAAGCCGACGACTTCGCCACCGATATGCACCGGGAAGGCGGTGGTATCGAGCTTGCGGATCGTTGCGATGCCACTGCGCCCGTTGCGCACGCCGTCCCAGGCGCTCGCCACGGTGCTGCCCAGTGGGGAAACGATGCCGAGTCCGGTAATGACCACCCTGCGCTTGGTCAAGCTGCGTTCCCCTGGCTGGGCTCGGTTGAATGTACTGCAACCGCCGTCCGTGGCGGTGCATTCAGCAATCGGTCAGGCCTGGCTGCGTCGCTCGTTTATGTAGTCGATGGCCTGCTGCACCGTGGTGATCTTCTCGGCGTCCTCGTCCGGAATCTCGGTCTCGAACTCCTCCTCGAGCGCCATCACGAGCTCGACCGTGTCGAGCGAATCTGCGCCCAAGTCGTCGACGAAGGACGAATCGTTGGTAACTTCCTCTTCCTTGACCCCCAGCTGCTCGGCAACGATCGCCTTCACCCGCTGTTCGATACTGCTCATTGTCTTTGGAGTCCTCTGTGGGATACGTACCCGCCGACCCGCCCGAGAGGGGCGCCCGGCATGGGGCGCGTATTCTAGTTTAAGGTGCGGATAGGGTCCAATTGACCCGGTTCTCCTTCTATATCATGTACATACCGCCGTTGACGTGCAGCGTCTCGCCGGTGATGTAGCCAGCTTGTGGCGAGGCCAGAAAGGCCACTGCATGGGCGATGTCGTCCGCCGATCCGAGCCGCCCGAGCGGCACCTGGCCGAGCAACGCAGCGCGGGCCGACTCAGACAGGGCGTCGGTCATGTCGGTGATGATGAATCCCGGCGCCACCACGTTGACCGTGATGCCGCGCGATCCGATCTCGCGGGCCAGGCTCTTGCTGAATCCGATCATGCCGGCCTTGGCGGCCGCGTAGTTCGACTGGCCGGCGTTGCCCATGACGCCGACCACGGAGGCTATGTTGATGATCCGGCCTCGGCGCGCCTTCATCATTCCGCGCATCACCGCCTTGCAGGTCCGATAGATCGCCGTGAGGTCGGTCTCGATCACCGTCGCCCAGTCCTCGGCGCTCATGCGCATCAGCAGCCCGTCGCGTGTTACGCCGGCGTTATTGACGAGGATCGAAGGCGTACCCTCGCGGCTCTCGAGATCCTTGAAGCAGGTTTCGACCGAGGCGCCGCTTGCAACGTCGAGCACGATGCCGCGGCCGGCGAGCTCCTCCACCGCGAAGGTCTCGTCGATGGCGCGTACGCCTGCCTCGCCCGTGGCAGTGCCCACCACGCGTGCGCCCCGACGGGCGAGTTCGAGGGCGATGGCACGTCCGATACCTCGGGACGCACCGGTTACCAGAGCGAGTTCGCCAGTGAGTTCAGCCATGTGGATTCTCCCTGCATGCAGCCAGCGCCGCCGCGAGCCCGTCGGGGTCCTCGATCGCCAGCATCCGGAGTTCGGGGCGCCGCTCGATCCGGCGGTTCAGCGCCGTGAGCACCTTGCCCGGCCCGCACTCGATCAAAGTGGTCACGCCGCTCGCCAGCATCGCGCGCACCGTGTCCGCCCAGCGCACCGGCTTGCACAACTGCTGCTCGAGCGCGGTGCGGATGCCGTCCGGAGTCTCGTGCGTCTTCACGTCGACGGTGTACACCGATGGCACGTCGGGCATGCCCACGGCCACTCCGGCGAGTCGTTCGGCAAGCTGTCGTGCGGCTCCGGTCATGAGCCGGCTGTGCGACGGCACGCTCACGGGCAGAGTCATTGCGCGCTTGGAACCCCGCAGCTTGGCCGCCTCGATGGCGCGCGCGACGGCTGTCGCGTGCCCCGCGATCACGACCTGTCCCGGCGCATTGAAATTCACCGCCTCGACCACCTCGCCCTGCTCTGATTCACGGCAGGCGGCAACGACCTGATCGTCGTCCAGCCCGAGTACCGCGGCCATCGCCCCGGTGCCGAGGGGCACTGCGTCCTGCATCGCGCGGCCCCTGAAACGCACCACGTCCACCGCGTCGCCGAACGCAAGCGCGCCGGAGCAGACGAGCGCGGTGTATTCGCCGAGGCTGTGCCCTGCCATTGCGACCGGTCGGGGCCCGTCGTTCCGGATCCATGCACGCCACGTCGCTACACCGGCCGCAAGCATCGCCGGCTGGGTCTTCTCGGTGCTGGACAACTCGGCTTCCGGTCCGTGCTGGCACAGCGCCCAGAGGTCATACCCCAGCACCGCGGAGGCCTCGTCGAAGGTCTGCCGTACCACTGGCTCGGCCGCCGCGAGGGCGGCGAGCATGCCGACCGACTGTGAGCCTTGTCCCGGAAAGACGAACGCGAGCGACATGATGCGAACCCTCCGGGATACTGCCGGATCTACCCGGCGCGCGGATTATAGCGACCGTGGCCCCGCGCGCCGGCGCCGCCAGTCTTTCCACAGGTTGATCGACAGGCCCGAGAGGACTCCTCCGACCGCGCCATAGCTGTGGGCCTCATGCACCACAGGCAGCGAAAGGGAGGACGACGTGAACGGCAGCGCGCCGGCGAAATGCTCCCACGCAAGCTTGGCGAAGAAGAGCCCACCCACCGTCCAGGTCAGCATGTCACCGCGACGCCGCAGCCAGCTCACCAGGCCTGCGGCCATGGCACCGTGAAGCACGCCGGAGAAACCGACGTACCACTGGAGCTGGGGTTCCAGCATCAGGAACCCGAGGTTGATGGCCGCTGTCGAAGCAAGCAGGACGAGAACCCATTGCAGGCGTGTAAAAGCACCTGCAAACAGGAATCCAACGATCAGGACGCCGAGCAGGTTCCACGCGAGATGGTGCGGGTCGCCGTGCACGAGGTGACCGGTGACGAGTCGCCATGTCTCGCCCGCGAGTATCGCCTCGCGGTCATAACGCCAGGCCGGCAGGTTCGCGGCGGCAATCGCATGGACAAGCACCAAAACCAGGACGACGAGCACAGGCCCGCGCCACGCGCCGTGCCACAGTTCAGCAACCATCCCTGCAATGCGACCAGGCATTTGGACCGGCCGGGGGCAGCGCCCCGATTTGCTATGATCCAGTCAATGTACCGCCAGACAACGACACACGCGATGAGTCACCTCCACTGCACGACCGGGACCTCTCCTACACTGGCTGCCCGACAGGGCGCGCGCGGTTTCACGCTGATCGAGATCATGGTCGTAGTCGTGATCCTCGGAATCCTCGCGGCGCTGGTGGCTCCGAACGTGATCCGGCGCGTCGAGGATGCGCGCATTACCAAGGCCAAGCAGGACATACGGGCATACGAGACGGCGCTGAACCTGTTCCGCATGGACAATTTCCGCTATCCGACCACGGAGCAGGGCCTGCAGGTGCTCGTAACGCAGCCGACCGACCCGAACATCCGCAACTGGAAGGAAGGCGGCTACATCGACGGCCTCAAGAAGGATCCCTGGGGCAACGACTACCTCTACATCGCCCCGGGCACGCGCGGCGAGTTCGACCTCTATACGCTCGGAGCGGACGGCAAGCCCGGCGGCGAAGGCCCCGATGCCGACATCGCCAACTGGAACATCGAGTAACCGCCGTCGCAGCCGGCGCGCTGCGGCACACACCTCGGGCTTCACGCTGCTCGAGGTGCTCGTGGTGGTGGTCATCATCGGCATCATCGCGACCATGGCGGTCGTCTCCACTCGCGTACTCGGCGGCGATCACGAGATGGATCAGGAGGCGCGGCGTCTCTCCGCCGTGCTCGGCCAGGCGCGCGAGGAAGCAATGCTTCAGGGACGCGACATCGGCCTGCGCGTGGACGGACGGGGCTATGACTTCCTGCTCTACGACAACCGCAACGAGCTCTGGCGTCTGGCCGAGGACGACCCGCTGCTGCGCGAGCGGCAGCTGCCGGAGGGCGTCGAAGCGCGGCTGTGGCTCGAGTCGCGCGAGGTCAAGCTGGCGTCACGCGCCACCCCGACCGAGCAGTCTCCCGCCAACCCGCAGGTCGTCGTGCTCGCCTCCGGCGACGCTTCTCCATTCGAGCTGCGTATCGAGCGCGCCGGCACGCGCGAGCTGCGTGCAGTCGTCGGGCGCGTCGACGGCACCTTCGAGATTCTCGCCAACGATGCCGTCGAGCGCCGCTGAGTCACGCCCGGTGCGCGGCCATCGCGCCCGCGGCTTCACGCTTATCGAGGTGCTCGCCGCGCTGGTGATCGTGGCGCTCGGGATGCTGGGCGTGATCCAGGCCGTCACGCAGACGGCGCGTAACGGCACGTACCTGCGCGAGAAGACGCTCGCTCACTGGATCGCGATGAACGTGATCACCGAGCGACGACTGCTGGCGACGCCGCCCGACGTTGCGGAGTCCTCCGACGAGGTCGAGTTCGCGGGCCAGCGCTGGCGCTGGACCATGCGCGTAACGCAGACCGAGGTGGACAGCCTGAGACGCATGGACGTTTCCGTGCGTCCCGCGGAGGCTGCGGAGGGAAGTTCGCTCGCCACGGTCACTGGCTTCTACGGGACTGCCATCGGCCAGGCCGGCGGTGGCACGCTGGCCTGGTCAGGAACCCCTGGCGACGGCGGACCCGGCGGCGATGAGAACGGTGGCGACGGGACGACCGACGGAAC
>Ga0209254_10000527_pt1 | contig 31393 bp, 20 predicted proteins | sample FrelakmetDIP11DI_FD_187148 | JGI IMG/M metagenome (GOLD analysis project Ga0209254, IMG submission 187148) | Freshwater lake sediment microbial communities from the University of Notre Dame, USA, for methane emissions studies - DIP11 DI (SPAdes)... | ecosystem: Environmental > Aquatic >... | reverse complement strand
AAAAACTGACAGTAAGGTTTATGATTCATATTTTCTTCCTGTGATAAAGAAATTATGCAACATTTCTGAAGTAAGATTTGTGGCTGAAAAGCCTGACAATGCTGCCACTTTCATGGTGAGAACCACTGAATTCCATATCCCTCTGGGAGATAAAATCGATCCTGAAAGTGAAAGGATAAAAATCAGGACCGATCTTAAATACTATAAAGGATTTCTGGATTCAGTAATGAAAAAACTTAATAATGAACGTTTTGTAAAAAACGCCCCGGCGGCAGTCATCGGGCTTGAAAACAAGAAGAAAGCTGATACAGAATCAAAAATTAAGTCACTCGAGGAAGCTCTAAAAAGCATTTCAGGGAACTAATTTCCTTACGGCGTAGTCCTGACCGGATTCCTTTATTACCCATCCATCATTCAGGATTATTTGCCAGCCTTCGCCGTAAATGTGATTTTTGTCGATTTTCAAACCTTTGGCGGTTATCCGCAGGAATTTATAATTATTTGAGATAAGGCACCCTATTTTATCGACTGTCAGTTTTCCCCAGTTATCCGAAACGCGCATTGTATTATAAAGGGTGCCCAGAGTATCAAGAAAATGAACGTCTTCAGGTTCGAAATCAAAATAGGGACTTTCAAGTTCAAGCAGCACTACAGGCTTTGATGTAAATACACTTACCTGGTTATTGAGCCTGTCCCTTATATCTTTCAGTCTCTGTTCCTCCTCATTATAAATTTCCGAAATAGCATAATTGATTGAAATGCTCCCTGCCACATCACGGCAAACCTTCGGCAATTCAATATTATAGAGTTCTTTGACCTGGTTTCCGAGATCAATGTTAAAGGGGGTGATTGTCTTAAAATCGAATCCCTTTTCATGGAGCAAGGCTGCATAAAGGGCTCCATGAATTGAACCGTATGACCTGGAATATGATTGAAAAGAATAGATCCGGTCGAGGTACTCAAAAAGCCTGGTATTAAATTCCTCCTGCGATTTTGCGGTCAGCAGCAAATATGTAAATGTTGCCAGCCCTTCATAGGTTTCAAACCGGTTTTCCAGGTTGATATTTTTTGGGAACGATTCACGGTTCGATCCCCTGAAGATCAGAGCATCCCTTATGGCCAGTTTTTGTCCTTCACCTTCAGATCCGATAGCTTTTTTCAGAGCTTTCCATTCCAGCTTGATCCATACACGAGCCTCTTTTTCATCCATATTGACGGCATTAAAATATTCATTGTTAATGCCTGCCGACTGCTGGAATCTGTGGAAAAGAGAATGAACTGCTCTGGTTGTCAGCCTGTAATCATCCTCTTCATTTGGCAATGGAGCCATTCCAAAGTGCGTTCCTCCAAAATTCACGGCTGTTATATTGATAATTCTTTCTCTCGGGTAAAGGCCGGTATAAATACCATCTTTAAGTTTAAGCAAACCTTCATTGTCAGGCTGATTTGCAAATATCTTTCTGCTTCCTCTATCAACAAACATAAGAGGTCCGTACAGATTCTCTCCCCACAGTTTTCCACTGTCAAGGTTGCAAATCTCTTCAGTTTTCTTAAAAATAAGTTCTGCTTTTTCAGCTGTAAAATAAGTTTCCTCAATTGGTCCCTTGCATCCGGAGAGATAAACCAGAAAACAAAACAAAATCCAATTTTTCATTTATCAGAAATATTGGTCTAAAAATACTTATTTTTTTGACTATTGACAGTTAAAGGTGGTTTTCCCTGATTCACAGTGGAATTTCCCTGCCTTCTTTGTTAACCTGCATAATCTAGAAAGCTTTCAGGCTCAAATCAAGGCTTTTAATATGATGAGTAAGGGCGCCAACCGAAATGTAGTCGACACCGCATTCGGCATAGTCTCTTATTGTATCGAGTGTAATTCCACCCGATGATTCAGTCTCAAAGCGGCCTCCTATTATCCCGACTGCCTGCCTGGTTTCTGTGACACTGAAATTATCGAGCATGATTCGATCTATTCCTCCCGTTTCAAGGATCTTCCTGACATCCTTAAGGTTCCGGGCTTCAATTTCGACTTTAAGGTTCCTTCCCGTTCTTTTAAGATAGTCTTCAGTACTAAAGATTGCCTTTTCAATACCACCTGCATAATCAACATGATTGTCTTTCAGCATTATCATATCATACAGGCCCATTCTGTGATTCAGACCTCCGCCAATTCTTACAGCCTCTTTTTCGAGGAACCTCATTCCCGGGGTGGTTTTTCTGGTATCAAGAATTTTTGTATTCAGTCCGGTCAGCTTTTCTGCATACTGCCTGGTACTTGTTGCAATTCCACTCATCCTCTGCATAATATTCAGAACCAGCCGTTCCGATTTCAGGATTGACTGAACCCTGCCCGAGATATGAAATACGATATCACCCGGTTTTATTTTGGTGCCGTCTTCAATGAATGGTTCAAATTCGAGATCCTTATCGACAGCCCGGAAGACCTCCCCTGCAACCCGACATCCCGCTAACAGACCGTTTTCCTTGACAAGCAGCCTGGCTTTCCCTGGAGATTCAGGCTCGATACATGCAAGGGATGAATGATCGCCGTCTCCTATATCTTCACTGAGACATCTTAAAATGAAATCCCTCAGGATTCTATTCTGCGTTGTCGGGTTCAATACGTAAAATGTGAATGAGTAACTCCTTGTCAACCTTTTTAAGAAGAATATATACTCTGAAAGTTCCCTTTTCGGTTTCAAGGTTGCCTATTGCATACTGAGCGTCAGTTTTTGCACCCTGGTGGCGGATTATAAAATCTTTGGAATGGTATTCATTAAAAAAATCTCTCAGGATTGTCTCGGCAACATTCTTCTTATAGAAATCTTCTTTATCAAGGAGAAGGAGCTGCACTGTTGAATTCATGTATTTTGAAAGTTCAGCGGCATTTCCTGATTTTATGGCAAGGGAAATGCCAGCAGGGATCTTGGTCTGCTCCTGTGTAATTGCAGCAAGGGAACCGATCATAATTACTGCAACCGATATTAAAATTATGAACCTCATTTAATTCAGTTTATTTACATTCTACTATCAGGTCAAATCCTATGCGAATTTAAACTAATTTATTTTAAAGAAAACCCATTTCTGTTTTTCATCCCAATTAATAGTTGCCGGAGCAAGTTATTAATTATTATTTTTGTAAACAGTGCCTGGCATTCTCTGGTGTACAAAAGTCGGGCCAATAATTATGAAAATTGCTTTATTGCAGACAGGAAAAACCTCGGACAGATATTTAGCGGAAGGCATTGCAATTTTTGAAGAACGTTTAAGAAAATATACGGCCTTTGAAATTTTAACGGTACCCGATATAAGGAGTACGCGCAATATGCCTTCGAGGGATCAAAAGATGAGGGAGGGAAAACAGATTCTCAGATTTATCAGAACCGACGATTATTTAGTAATTCTCGATGAAAAAGGGAAAGAGTTTTCAACAGTGGAATTCTCTTCATGGCTTGAAAAAAATTTCTTGCTGCAAAAGAAAAGAATTGTATTTGTGGCAGGAGGCGCCTGGGGTTTTTCGGATGAGGTTTATAAAAAGGCAGATATGTGTATTTCCCTTTCAAGGCTGACTTTTTCGCACCAAATGGTACGGTTGTTGTTCCTTGAACAACTTTACAGAGCTTTCACGGTAATAAAGGGTGAACCTTACCATCACGAATAGACAGGTAATACGACAGTATGAAAGATGGAAAATTTAAGATAGCACCGCTTATCCTTGCAATTAGTCTTATCCTTATTGCAATTGCGTCCGAATCGATATATCAGGGGGATTTTGAATACAGATTCAGAACCAACAGGTTCAACAGGATCCTGAAGGAAAAAGAAAGGATCATGGAAAACTGCCTGAATGGGATGAAGCCTATTCTGGCGCGGGGAGAAACGCATGGATCGACCTCTGAAAACAAGCTTTTTTCAATTGCTGAAAGTAATCATATTACAATTCTTGAGTACATCGGGAACAAACTTATCTACTGGTCAGACACCGGTTTTGATGTTCCGCGTATCCTTGTTGACTCACTATATAAAAAGCCATTGGTATTTGTTCAGAACGGATGGTTTCTCACCAGGTCCGTGCAGGCAGGGGACGAGATAATTGTCGGTTTGATGAGGATCAGAAGCGACTTTGGCTTTGAAAATGACATTATCAGAAATGGTTTTCTGAGATATTTTGGCATGCCTGAGAACACCGGATTCTCAAGGAACCGCGAGGCTTCGGAATATCAGGTTTTTTCAGTTGACGGGAGTTTCCTGTTTTCGCTTATATTCCCTGAAGTGAAGGGGAAGACATACTTCATTTATCTGCCTTTATTACTATGGGGGCTTGCTTTTTTCATGATAATTTATCTTGCTCTTAATCTTGCAGGTTATCTGATTGCCCGTAACAGGAAAATTACTGCCTTCATTTCCTGTTTTTTAATTTTCTCGGCTATCTACCTGCTGATTCTGTTAGGGCGAAGACCGGCGGTGCTGTTTCAGACTGAATTATTCTCGCCTTACAGGTATACCATGAATGCATTCATCCCTTCACTCGGGCATCTTTTGGTTATGTGCATTCTTCTGTCGGTACTTTCCTTTGTTTTTTTCAGGAATCTGAAACCCGAAAGGATACACCTGAAACCAGGCTATCTGACCATGACACTTCTTATGGTTCCTGGAGCAATACTGTTTGCGCTGTATCATATTGTTTTCAGCCACCTGATATTTAATTCAAATATAAATTTCGAAACGTTTAAGGTGCTCGATCTTAATATCTTCAGCCTTACAGGCTTTGTATCAGTAATACTGCTGTTCGGCATTCCTTTACTCTATACCATGAGAGTTTTTCAGATCATGAAACAGCCAGAATCCAAAACTGTCTTCCTGTCTGTGATTACAACAATATTACTCTTCGCGGGTTTCATATTCACCGACCCGTTGGTTTTGATTCCTGCTGCCCTTTTTTATTTCCTGGTGACGATTTTCGTATGGCAACTGTTAAAAATAAATACAGGTATCTTTAATAAAACAGTCATTTTTTCAATAGTCCTTGGTTTATATTCTCTTTTTCTCATAACATACCTGTCAGAAAAGAAGACTGAGGAGAACGTTAAAATACAACTCCTTTCATACTCTACCGAAAATGATCCCACTGCCGAACATCTTTTGCTCGATATGTGGCCAAAAATCTCACGAGACAGTGTCCTGAGAAATATGATGGATGTGATGACCTTTGAAAACAATGATTTTGACACTATCTCGAATTATCTGCATGATAAATATTTCATTGGATACTGGGGGAATTTTAATCTCAATATTGTCCTTTGTCGGAAAAATGATCCCCTGAGTGTCGGAGACTTCAACGGATCATTCGAAGATTGTTTCAACTTTTTCGGGAAGAAGATTTCAGCAGAAGGGCAACAGCTTCCGGGAACGGGTTTTTATTTCATGGATAATAACCAGGGAAGATCAAATTATCTCGGGCAGATATTTTTTGAATATGACAACAGCAGAATTAATGGTCTCTTTATCGACCTTTTCAGCGATATTAACACTTTTCAGATCGGGTATTCCGAGCTTTTACTTGATAAAAAATATCACAGTTATGCCAGGCTTAAAGACTATTCTTTCGGCAAATATATAAATGGGGAAATCGTACTAAGGGCAGGAGAGTTTCCCTATAATAAAACTGATGCCGGGTATATTGAGAATGTTACCGATTTTAGTTTTTTTAAAGCCGATTCATTCAGGCATGTGCTTTACAAAAACGGGAATGTAACAGTGATTATAAGCTGGCCGTTTGTACAGGCTCAGGACCTCGTAATTTCTTTTGCATACCTGTTTACTTTTATCTTCATTATCTCCAATCTGATTCTCTTCATCATAAAGAAACCTGTAATTAAAAGTCCTTCGGGATTTGACTTCAGGGAAAAGCTTCAGATGTCATTCATTGGTATCTTATTATTTTCTTTTGGCATTATTGGGGTGGCCATAGCTTCCCAGGCAATAAAGCAGTATAAGACAAAGCATTACGAGAATATACAGGAAAAGCTGAACTCAGTCTATATTGAACTGGAAAGCAGGATATCGATGGAATTATTTCTTGCCTCAGACTGGAAAAGCAGTAATTACAATTCAATGGATGAAATGCTGATAAAGCTTTCAAATATATTCAACACCGATATAAACCTTTATAACCTTAACGGATACCTGATTGCTACTTCCAGGCCCGAAGTATTTTACAGGAACCTTACAAGCCGGAGGATGAATAATATGGCATATATTAACCTTACGAGCCTTCGGAAAAGTGAGTATATTCACGAAGAGTTGATTGGCAATCTTAAATATATTTCTGCTTATATTCCTTTTTATAATGCTGATAATGAGCTTTTGGCGTATCTGAATCTTCCGTATTTCAGGATGCAGAGCGTACTGACCAGAGAAATTACAAACCTGATAGTCACAATTATTAATTTCACACTTCTTTTCATCCTGGTTGCAATGAGCCTAGCCGTTTTTATCAGTGGCCGTCTTACATCACCCCTCGCAGTATTAAGCAGCCGCCTTGCATCTGTTGAGCTTGGCAAGAAAAGCGAACACCTTTACTATAAGGGGAACGATGAGGTCGGAGAGCTTGTCAGACAATATAACCGTATGGTTGATGAGCTTGATGAAAGTGTTCAGAAGCTTGCAAATTCTGAACGTGAATATGCATGGAGGGAAATGGCAAAACAGATTGCACATGAAATAAAGAATCCCCTTACTCCGATGAAACTCAATGTCCAGCAGCTTTTTAAATCATGGACCGATGGTGTTCCGGGATTTGAGAAGAAACTGGAAAGATTTACAAAAAACCAGATAGAATACATTGAAAATCTTTCTTCGATTGCTACGGCATTTTCGTCGTTTGCAAAGATACCTGAAGCAAATCCCGTTTCAGTGGACCTCCTGGAACAGATAAAGATAACACTCGAGCTATTTAAAAGCACCGAAAATATTACATTCAGGATAGGGTGGCCTCATGATGAAAAGATTTATATCTATGCTGATAAAGAACAAATCAACAGTATATTTTCCAATCTCATTAAAAACAGCATCCAATCAATACCATCGGGTAATGAGGGTATAATAAAAGTCACTCTTGAAAAGCAGGGCGGAAAAGTTATTGTCGGCGTAGCTGACAACGGATCAGGAATTCCTGAATCATTACAGAAAAAAATGTTCACGCCAAATTTTACAACCAAATCATCAGGGACCGGACTGGGATTATCCATAGTTAAAAGGTACGTGGAAAATGCCGGTGGAAGAATCTGGTTTGAATCCGAATCCGGCAAGGGATCAGTTTTTTCCATTGAGTTTCCGTTCATAGAACCTCAGGATAAAACAGGAAATTAATAGTGAAATAATAAAATTGGGATGCTCTCTCAATTATTTAGCTATTTTAACGTTTACTTGTGGTAAACTGATTTTCCTGATGACAGATAAATGCTCTTACCATATTAATAAACTGTTAATTATGCTGCTGCTTTACTTTAGTTTTAGCAGCAGTGATATTATTAGCCAGGAATTAATAAATGGGATCATCAACAGATATGCAAAGGTAAATTCTATCAGTCCGGGGTTTGTTACTGTTAATCCTATACAGGCATCCCAGTTTACGGCAGGCGATTATGTCCTGCTTATACAAATGCAGGGGGTAGGCATTCAAACTGTAGAAGATAATTCGTACGGATTAAATGTCCAGTCCAGATACGGTGAACCGGGAGGCTATGAATTCCTTATTGTCCAATCGGTTATTGGAGGAAATATTAATTTCACCAGCCTTGTATACCTTAATACTTATGATGTCGCTGGTAATGTGCAATTGGTTCAGGTGCCATTTTATGAGTCTCCCGTTGTTACAGCCACACTTGCCAGTCAGGGGTGGAACGCTTCAACCGGGACAGGCGGAGTTCTGGCTCTTATGGCCGCAAAAAAGCTCACTCTTAATGCTGATATTGATGTCACCGGGCAGGGATTTGCAGGCGCAACGGGTTACCTGGGCATTAGTGAGTGCGTCCGCACAAATGAAACTGCAAATAATCACTATTCATACCCTGACACCTGGAACAATGCGGGTTATAAAGGTGAAGGCGTGGCCATTCACGATGCTTCCAAAGTACTGCTGTCTCCTAATCATGTCAAAGGACAGGGCAGGAACTTCACTGGCGGAGGCGGAGGTAATGGAATGTACTCAGGTGGCGGTGGCGGATCGAACCGTGGAAAAGGTGGTGACGGAGGACTTGAAATATCATCTCTTTGCTCCAATGACCCCCGCGAAGGAGGCTATGGTGGAATAAATATCACAGGCACTATAATTCAAAACGGAATTTTCTTTGGAGGCGGAGGCGGAGCGTCCACTCAGGCCTCAGGCTCAACTGCGTCATCGGGAGGTAAAGGAGGAGGAATTGTCATAATTATTGCCGATACAATCGCCGGAAACAATCATGTTATAAAATCAAATGGTATTACTGCTGCAAATGCTATATTGAATGCGGGTGCAGGGGGAGGAGGAGCAGGTGGTTCTGTTGTACTGTCATTCCAGGGAATTTCAAGCCAGGTACAGATTTCAGCTAACGGCGGGAATGGTGGGACCAACCCGGGGGGATTTGGCGAAGGAGGAGGAGGAGGAGGAGGGCTTATATGGCTCAGCCAAACCGGTTTGCCGGTAATGGTTTCAAATGCTACTGTCGCTAATGGAACTCCTGCACCAACAACGGCTTCAGAGGGTATCGGTGAAATAAAATTTAATTTAATACCCAGACTTAATGGATTTTTGTTTAATTATATACGGACAAAAGCAACTTATAATAAGATCGATTCAGTATGCTCCAATATTATGTACGGGCAGATACAGGGAACACAACCGGTAGGAGGTACTCCACCCTATACTTTTGAGTGGCAAAGCAGTACCACTTCCGAAACAGCAGGATTCACCACGGCACCCGGAACCTTCAATCTTCAGTATTATACCCCGCCGGCTTTGCTGGCACAGACTACCTGGTTCCGCCGTGTGGTAAGGGATAACGGCGTTGCAATAACCGATGTAAGTCTGCCGGTAAGAATCATAGTTCATCCTTTTATTAAAAATAATGCAATAGGTAACCCTGATACCTTGTGTTACGGACAGAACCCATCTGCGCTAAATCCAATTGCAGCACTGCAGGATGGTAACGGAATTTATACATATTCGTGGGCATCGAGCACAGATAATACAGTGTTTACCGGTGTGCCGGTAACTACGGCAACCTATCAGCCACCTGCCGGACTTACTGCAACAACATGGTACAGGCGCACGGTTTATTCCGGATCATGTGTGAATGTAAGTACTTCAGTCAGAATTAATGTTCTTGATACGGTAAGAAACAATTCAATTCTTACACTTCCACAGGAGATATGCCAGGGAATGACATTTGCCAACCTGACAGGGACATCAACTCCGACACTAAGCGGAGGAGACAATACTTATAAGTACGTCTGGGAAAGCAGTAATGATGCCACATCATGGGTTACTGCTGCCGGAACCAGCAATTTGCCGGTCTATGATCCGGACGAGTTAGCACTTTACTTCCCGGGTCAGCAGTATTTCAGGCGTATTGTTTTTTCGGGAAGCAACGATGTCTGCAAAAATGTCAGTAAACCGTTAGTGCTTAATGAGTATCCCCTTATTACAAATAATTTTGTCGCACCTGCAGATCAGACTATCTGCTCCGGATCGGTTCCTGTTCAGGTAACAGGATCGGTTCCTTTAAATGGCAAAGGAGCCGGCACATACACTTACACCTGGCAGGACAGCACAAAAGGCCATACCTGGGCAAGTATCTCAGGATATATTAATGTGACAGATCAGAATTTCGCCCCTCCGGTCCTGACAGATACAACCAGGTACAGAAGAGTAGTCTATTCCTCAGCCTGCTCTGATATAGGGAAATCTGTAATAATAAAAGTGCATAAACCGATTGGCAATAACATTGTGTCCCTTTTATCCGGAGGAGCCGGCGATACAACTGTCTGCAGCGGTGCCACTCCTCACAGGTTCATTGGAACCACAGCAACGGGAGGAACAAATATCGCAGGTGGTTATGCCTACCAGTGGTCATCTTCGTCAGATAATTCAACGTATACTGATATTTCAACTGCAGCAACAGCAACCGGATACCAGCCACCGTCGCTTACTGCCACAACCTATTTCAGACGGAGGGTGGTTTCGGGGCAGTGCTCTTCAGAAAGCACACCTGTTAAGGTTACTGTCCTGCCACTGATAACTAACAATACAATATCCGGAAATCAGACTGTATGCAAATCAGATTCACCGGAACTTCTTACACAGGATTCAGGGGCAAGCCTATCAGGAGGCGGAGGTCCGGGAACATATTCATACCTGTGGGAGCAAAGCCACGATGGCAATACCTGGAACCCGGCAGTGGGTACCAACAATCAGCCAAACGGCACATACCAGCCTCCCGTAATGGCGAAAGCAGTTCAGTACCGCCGTGTTGTAAATTCAGGAGCAAACAACTGCTGTACAAGTACCTCAAATGTACTTGAACTTGTGCCCGATTCCCTTCCTGCCGGTTCGGCAATTTATGCAGGACCTGATACCACTATCTTCTCGTTTGATTATATAGTTCAGCTGGTTGCTGACCCCCCAATAGTAGGAGGAACAGGCTTATGGACCGTTCTGGAAGGGTCGGGAAGCTTTGACAATGATGCTGATAACGATACAAAGGTCACCGGATTATCAAAAGGACTGAACACTTATTTGTGGACCGTTACAAGAGGAGCATGCAAGATGGAAGATGAGGTAAGAGTTTCAATCTATGACCTGATGATTCCTGAAGGATTCTCCCCTAATGACGATCCGGACGGCTACAATAATACATTTATTATTAACGGACTCGATCTGCCCAACCAGATAGCAGAACTGACTGTTATTAATGGCGCCGGGACTGAAGTATTTGCAACTACCAACCGCGATGGAAATGAATGGAGTGACTGGGATGGTAAAAACTCAAAAGGCATTGACCTTCCCGAAGGGACATATTATTATCTGCTTAAGATCCAGTCGAAAGGGAATGATATGATCTTCAAGAAAAGCGGATTTATTATTTTGAAACGATATTAAGGGTGAATGATATAATGAACACTTCAACTCATTCCGGGATAATAAGGATGAAAAGTATTAAGATTGTATCTGTTCTTTTATTCCTGATTTTTAATCTTGCTTCAGGTCAGAATGCCCCGGATTCATCCAGAATAAACCTCGGATTCCCGGTTTATAGCCAGTACCTGCAGAACGGTCTGGTCATAAATCCGGCATATACAGGCACCCGTGAAGTACTGAGCAGCTTTTTGTCATACAGGATGCAATGGATTGGAACCAGCGGAGCCCCTCTGCTTCAGTCTATTTCATTTCATTCCCCCCTGAAGAATGACAAGGTGGCTCTGGGGTTGATGGCTCAGTTCATGCAATACGGGACCACCAAATCGACTAGTATTTATGGGAGTTATGCCTATCATATAAAGCTCAAAAAGGGTAAAATCTCCTTTGGCATTAAAGGAGGAGTGGATCTCTCGAATACAGATTATACAGGATTGCTTCTGAACGATCCTGATGATCCTGTATTTAAAACTAGCGATCAGTCACTCGTTCTTCCGAACGTCGGGGCAGGCGTCTATTATTTTTCCGACCGATTTTTCGCAGGTGTTGCCGTTCCTTCATTTCTGAATTACCAGCGAACCAGCACCGGTTCAACGAGTCCGTATCATAGCTTCGGTCAGTACGAATTTATGGTATCCGCGGGCGCACTTATTTCAATTGCCCCCGTCCTGAAGTTCAAACCATCGGTTCTGATCGATTATTCACTTGACGAAACTCAGGGACTTAAGCAATTTGATATAAACGGAAATTTTATTATAGCTGATCTTATATGGGCTGGAGCATCATGGAGGATGTCGGAACAGGTATTTGTTGGAATTCTTCAGGTGCAGGCCAATCCCCAGCTGTTGTTCGGATTTTCATACGATTATCCTGTTGGAAGAATGAACTCTTATTCAAAAGGATCAACCGAATTTATTTTAAGGTATGAATTCCGGTATAAAGTAAGCGCCGCCAATCCAAGATATTTCTGAAAAGCATGAGAAGAGGAGCGACTATATTAATTTTCATTTTAGTAATTATTCTGTCAGAAAGCAGTTTGTTTTCACAGGAGACATCCCCGTATAAAATTACAAGACTTTCATTTAACATATCAGGATTCAGTGATATAGCGCCGGTTATCATCCGCGACGGAATCATGTTTTGTTCTGACAGGCGTCTGAGTGGCGTAACCGACCGGACCTCTTTTGATAATCGCAGGCTTTACAATATTTACATTGCTGAGAAAAAGGATACCTCTGACTGGCAGAAACCAAATTTAGTAAAAAATGAGAGGAGCGCCCAGTTCAACACAGGACCAGTGTGTATTGCAGCTGATGGGAAGACTGTTTATTTTACCAGCGAGATAGAAACCGGAGTTCCTTCAAGGAGCAGGAAGTTCAGGAATAAAAGCGGAATCTTTGAAGCTGAACTGTCTGGATTGCAGCTTATCTCAATAAAACCTTTTAAATACAACAATCCTGATTACAATACAGGACAACCATCAATAAGTGCCGACGGCAAATACCTCTATTTTGCTTCGGATATGCCTGGCGGACAGGGAGGTTCTGATATTTATTTCAGTGAATGGGTTGACGGAAACTGGAGCACTCCGGTTAATCTGGGACCAAAGGTTAATTCTGCAGGAACAGATAATTATCCCTGTGCTCATTTCTCAGGCAAGCTCTATTTTGCTTCCAACCGGCCTGGTGGAATGGGCGGCCTTGATGTCTATTACTCCGACTTCATGGACGGTTCATGGGAGACTCCGGTAAGATTGCCGGAGCCGGTAAATTCTTTATCTGACGATTTTGCTTTTATTGCCCAGCCTGATCTTCAGAAAGGCTATTTTTCCTCAAACAGGCGCAGAAATGATGACATTTATGAGTTCACAACTACAATTATCAGGAAATCAACATGCGATACTCTTGAGATAAATAACTACTGTTATGAATTTGTGGAAGAGAACGCAGTAAAATATGACACTATGCCTTTCAAATTTGAATGGAGGTTTGGCGACGGGAATGTTTCTGTTGGCAGAATTGTAGAGTACTGTTATTCACGCCCGGGAACATACCTTGTTCAGCTTGATGTAACAAATCTTATTACCAAAGAAGTTAAAGTTAATGAAAAATCGCAGACTCTTGTAGTGCAGGACATTGAGCAGCCTTATATATCCTGTCCTGATGTTGCTGACCAGGGAATGATCCTGAAGTTCAGCGCTGACAGCACCAACCTTCCCGGATGGGATATAGCTCAGTATTACTGGAATTTTGGAGATGAGACGATTGCAATCGGTAAAAATGTTGATAAAACATTCCGCCGGCCCGGCAATTATACCATTCAGCTCATTGTGTCAACAAAGCCCGAAGAAGGAGGAATAATAAGGGAAGCATGTGTTTCAAAAAATATATCAATAATACACCAGCCTTGAAAACGAAATCTACTATTTTAACGTTAAATGAAAGTGAAGACTGCAATATATAAGATCATTATTCTATTGATTTTTTCTGCGACTCTTACAGGAGGTAAAATCCTTGGGCAGGCGGTTCCGGGAAAGGATGAAAATATCCCATTTCTTGTAAACTTCGGAAAGAATGGTGAAACTTCATGGGGTGATGATGATTTCTATTCGGTATTCTTTTTTACAATACCAAAAGACTTTAAAAGGCAGTTTTATATTAAGGTATTTGATCCCGATTGCGGCGGAGAGAATGATGAAATTCAGGGGCTGTTTGATTCCAGGACTATGTTTTCGGTATATGGAGGCAAAGGGGTCGACCCGGATAAAAACCTTGCTTCAAGAGGTTTGAAACCGGGCGAAAATTATAAACAGGGAAACCTTCTGGCATCCAGAGTATTCGGAAATGAACCCCAATATGATAATAAATACTATTCATTCGGACCTTTTAATCCGACTGAGGGGGATTATGATGAGAAATGGAAAAGCTATATTTTCAAGATTGTTTGTGAAGGCATAACAGGAGATGATGGAAATTTGTACAGGTATTTTCTCAGCCGTGAAAGTAACAGTGAGCTCCCAATCGAAGGTGCAAATGCGTTTACTTATGAATATACATTCAGAATGTGGAACGATACCAGAAGTGTATCTCATATCTACCCATACGTAGACACCGGTATTGTCTCTATTAAGCAGAGGAATTTTGACTGGGATGACGATGGTGCTATTCTGGTTGTGTCGACATATAAGCAGGGAATACCGGTTCCTATATCTAATGAAGACGATGAAAAGATTTCAATAATTCCTGTTGAACAGGCTGAAATTGGCAAATCGCTCGATTTTCAGTTTCATAAGAAACAGGGATCCCTGGTAAGGAACAATAATGTGGTTGTTTCGCTCGAAAACCAGCGTGGTGACGCACTTCAGTTCTTCAGCTCACCAATCGGGGGAGTCCCGGTTTATCAGCCGGTTATGACCATCAGGAAAAAACAAAAATAGAGGATAATATAAATGAAGCGCTTATTCCTTCATAAAATCAGTTTAAGCACCATAGCGTGCTTATTTTTATTTGCAGAGGTTGCATCAGGTCAGGCTTACAGGTTCAGACACTACGGTACAGAGAATAACCTTCCGAGCAATGTTATCTATACGATTAACCAGGACAACAACGGATATCTCTGGGTAGGCACCACTGAAGGGCTTTCGCGTTTTGACGGATTCGGATTTTATAAGGTTCAGTTCCCCGATTCTGCCAGCGGACGTTATGCAACCGTATCCATGAAGGATAAAAAAGGAAATCTCTGGTTCGGCTGTAACGATGGTAACCTTTTTTATACTTCAGGTAGTGAGCTTAAACAGATCATCCTGCCAGACTCTTCAGGGACAGGCATCAGTTCAATACTGGAAGGAGCTGACGGATATGTTTATGTAATCGCACAGAGGAAACCGGTTTATAAAATTGATCCTGCAAAACCAGCAGAAGCACAGATAATCACTTTTGGCCCTGATCCAAACATATTCGCGGCTTCTTTTACAGACTCGGGAGAAATGCTTCTTGGAACCCAGGAAAACCTTCTGATATGCAGAATTACAGGCGATTCTCTGGTAACAACCGGCGCCGTTGAAGGGTTTGACTATTCAAGCATAATGTCGATACAAAGGATCAATGAAGCCGGTGGGTTTATTATCGGAACCGATGGAAACGGCCTTTTTCACCTGAAGCTGGGAAATGGGAATAAAACCTTATCCAGGTTCTATGGTTTTCCAGGTCTTGAAAATCTTTCGGTGAAATCAATTACCAGTGATTCGCAAAATAACATCTGGGTCTCGACAAGAGGGGCCGGTGCAGCTAATTTGCAATTTTTGAACCAGAGCGATTCCCTGGTTTCAGTCCGGTTTCTTGATGAGACATCGGGACTTGCCGGGGAAAATGTTATGACCATATTCGAAGATATTGAAAAGAATATATGGCTCGGATTTAATGGTGATGGTCTTTCAATACTTACCTCCGATGCATTTGAGTTTATAAAACCCGGAAACGGCAGTCAGCCCATAAATATAATTTTTACCGGAAAAATTGGAAACGATTATATTCTCGGAACTCCTGCCGGGTTCTATGTTTATGATTTGGAAAACAGGAAACCATTATCTTTCACGGCAATACCGGTACTGGCAGGACGAAAAGAAATAAGCTCCTATAATATTGATAATGAAAATAATATATGGATGGGAACAAAAGGTTCCGGCCTTTATTTAAAAAAAATGACAGGTCAGATAACTCCGTTTTACCGATCGGGTGATACCGGCGCAGATTATATTTCAGGCATCAGTATCAGCGGAGATAATATCTGGCTCGCCACCCTCAATGGAGTATGTATAATTTCAAAGCAGTCAGGAGTTTTGAAGAAAAGCTACAACACGAATAACGGTCTGGCTCATAACAGCGTTAACCAGATCCTGCTTGAAGATGATGGCAGTGGTTATATTGCTACTGAAAGCAACATGCTTAGCAGGATAGATCCTGACTCAGGCATTTTTGCTTCTGAAACATCAATGTACGGAGCTCTATTAAATAAGGTAATTGCACTTACCAGGGATAATAAAGGCACTATATGGGCTGCAACACTGGGTAACGGAGTCTTTGAATATTCGGGTGATTCAGTAAAATTGCTAAGCACGGCAAACGGGTTACTTTCAAACTATACATACAGTGTTCTTGCTGATAAGGAAAATAACATCTGGATTGGTCATGAGAGAGGTATTTCGCGATACAATCTGAAAACCGGAATAACAAAGGTAATCGGAACCGAGTTTGCAGGAAACGGAATGTGTAACCAGAACGGAATTTATGAATCACCCGATGGAAAGATATTCATAGGAACTACTGAAGGTCTTATAATTTATGACAGGTTGAAAGACCAGAAAAATCAGAGTGCACCAGTAAATAATATTAATTCAGTTACTATAAATAATGTTGAATATCAGTATAAGCCTTCATTCTCACTGCCATACAAAAAGCGCTATAATGTCAGGGTCAGTTTCACAGGCATAAATTTTAGTGATCCGGGGAAGGTATATTACAGTACATTCCTTGAGAACTATGAGGATGACTGGACAGAAATATCAGATCAGAGAGAGATCAGTTACAGCCTCCGGGATGGCAATTACAAATTCAACCTGATTTCTGTTAATGAAGATGGTCTGGCTCAGGAGGATCCATTGACTTTCGAGATCAATATTAAAAAGCCGTTCTGGAGTACATGGTGGTTTATCCTGTCAGCTCTGGGCATTGTAACAGGAATTATAATAATGATTATCAGGGAACGAGAGAAGGCTCATAAGAAAATACAGGAATACCTCGAAAAAGAGCTTGACGCAAGAACTAAGGTGGTTATGAAACAAAAAACCGAGCTTGAAATTCAGAACCTTGAGATAACCGACAGTATTAATTATGCCAGAAGGATCCAGGCAAGCATTTTGCCCGATATTAAACGGCTTAAGGAACATTTCAGAGATGTTTTCGTAATGTTATACCCCCGCGATATAGTAAGTGGTGACTTTTATTGGTTCGACAAGATTGATGACGACACATTCATCCTTGTTTGTGCCGATTCGACCGGGCACGGAGTTCCGGGAGCATTCATGTCAATGATCGGTTCAACATTGCTTCAGGATATTGTGTCGAGGCAGAAGATTTCAAAACCATCAGAGATACTGACATTGCTTGACAAGCAGATATTTACGATACTCAACCAGAATCTGGAAGTAGGCGTATCGAATGATGGAATGGATATTGTAGTATGTGAGTTTTCGCTGAAGAACAGGCATATCAGATTTTCTTCGGCAATGAGGCCTGTATTGCTTGTAATGGGGGGTGAAACGTATTACATTAAAGGAAACAGGTCTTCGGTTGGGGGAGAGACGGTGCAGGAAAAATATTTCGATGACCAGGAATATTATCTGAATGAAGGCGACATAATCTATATGTTTTCCGACGGGTTACCTGATCAGTTTGGAGGAACTGATGGAAAGAAAATGAAAGTTGCAAGGTTGAAAAGTCTTATCGGCGACATTTCCCGTATGCCTCTAAAGGAACAGGAAGAGTCGCTCGGGAAGTTCTACAGGGATTGGAAGGGTAGTTATGAACAGGTAGACGATATACTCTTTATGGGAATACAGGTCTGAACAGGATTTCTAATTATATATTCCGTTATAAAAAAGCGGTAGTGTCGAAGTCGAATCAATGTTGCTTAAATTGTCTGCCCTGTCCTTTACATAAAAAACATATTTTATAGTATCTTCCTCTGTAGTGAAAAGGTACATAAAGTCAACTGAAATGTTGCCCGTTAGAATTCTGTTCTGTCCGGTTCTTTCCATAAAGGGGATTCTGAATCCGGATGGTTTAAGAGGATCATTGTCAGTGGCAGGCGCCATAACACCATTATTCATCCTGTAAAGTCGCAGGAAGAGATTAACAGAATCAAAATTCACATCTTCAACCGGAACAGGTAACCCAAGATCCCCGTCCCCATCCTCAAAATAGAATTTCAACCTGCCTCCCTTTACAGTATTGCCCAGAAGATCGGTAGTATCAAAAACAGTAAAGCTTGTGTAATCAATGAACGGCCTGGCCGGTATTGTCTGAATAGGCTCACAGGAATGCAGGATAACAAGGGAAAAGAAAACCAAAACAACGACGACCTTAAATTTCATAGATATACGTAAATTCTTAATTCTGTACAAAAACCACACCAAAGTAAATTATTTTTTTCTGAAAAATATCCTGATTGGTACTCCTGAGAAGTCAAATTTTTCTCTCATCCTGTTCTCAACGTACCTCTTGTAAGGCTCCTTTACATACTGCGGAAAATTACAGAAAAGTGCAAAAGAAGGTGTATAAACAGGAAGCTGCGTGACGTATTTTATCTTTATATGTTTGCCATTCACTGCCGGTGGCGGATTGACCCGCACAATTTCCAGAAGGACATCATTCAGTACAGAAGTGGATATTTTTCTGTTCCTGTTTTCATTTACTGTGTCGACAATTTCAAGTATCTTGTGAATTCTCTGCTTATTTGTTGCTGAAATAAATAAAACGGGATAATCAGTAAATGGAGCTGTCCTGCTCCGTATCTCCTTTTCGGTTTGCAGGGCTGTATTATTCTCCTTTTCAACAAGGTCCCATTTATTGACAAGGATTATCATCCCTTTATTATTCTTCAGGATAAGTGATATAATATTAAGGTCCTGTGCTTCAATACCCCTTGTAGCATCAATCAGCAGAAGGCATATATCGGAGCTCTCAATAGTTCTGACTGCCCTCATAACCGAGTAGAACTCAACATCTTCGCTAACCTTTCCTTTTTTTCTCAGTCCCGCGGTATCAACAAGCAGAAAATCATGTTTAAATTTATTGTACCTGGTGTAGATGGAGTCGCGGGTGGTGCCAGCAAGCGGAGTAACAATATTCCGCTCCTCGTCGAGAAGGGAGTTAACTAGTGATGATTTGCCGACATTTGGTCTTCCCACTATTGCCACTCTTGGTATTTCAGGGATTATTTCCGCAGGCTGCTCTGGCAGGTTTTTTACAACATGATCCAGAAGATCGCCCGTTCCGCTTCCGCTTACAGAACTGACTGGAAAATAATCGCCCAGACCCAGGCTGAAGAATTCGGCAGCATCGGGCAGCCTTTCATTATTATCGACTTTATTGACGACCACAATCACTTTCTTCCCGGTCCTTCTCAAAAGATCAGCGACAGACGCATCAAGATCGTGAATGCCGCAGGTCACATCAACCATAAAAATAATGATATCTGCCTCTTCAATAGCAAAGTGTACCTGTTTATTGATTTCCTCTTCGAAAATATCATCTGAATTTTTGACATAGCCGCCGGTGTCGATAACCGAAAAGTTGATTCCGTTCCAGAAGCAATTACCATAATTCCTGTCGCGCGTAACGCCGCTTACTTCATCCACGATAGCTTCCCTCGTTTCGGTGAGCCTGTTGAAAAGTGTTGACTTACCTACATTCGGCCTTCCTACTATTGCAACTATTCTGCTCATGTTTTTGATTATTTCGGATTTCGGATTTATGATTGCGGATTTATAAATCCGCAATCGTCAATCCCCAATCCGCAATTAATTTACTGTCTGTATCCGAATCTCCTTAATTCCAAAGGCTTATCACGCCAGTCCTTAGTGACTTTAACATAAAGTTCCAGGAAGACCTTGTGTCCGAAAAATGCCTCCATGTCGAGGCGCGCTTCTGTTCCTGTCTTTTTCAGCTTTGCTCCCTTATGGCCTATTACTATCCCTTTCTGACTCTCGCGGGTTACATGTATCAGTGCCCTTATCCGAATAAGATCGTTCTCCTCTTTAAAGCTGTCTATTTCCACTTCGGCAGAATAAGGGATCTCTTTCTGATAATTATTAAGTATTTTCTCCCTTATTATTTCTGAGGCAAAAAACCTTTCATACCTGTCAGTAAGCTGGTCTTTCGGAAAATAAGGTTCTCCTTCGGGCAGCTTGCTTATTACTGCATTCAGAAGAGTATCGAGGTTGAACCGTTTCAGGGCCGATAGTGGGATCACCGGCGATCCAGGAAATATCTTTTCCCACGATGCTGTAATAAATTCAAGATCAGACTGATTGCTGAGATCTATTTTGTTTACAGCCACAATTACTGGTATCCCTGTTCCCCTTATTTTATCGGGATACGCATTTTCGCTTTCTGATTTCTCAGTCACGTCGGTGACATAAAGTATAATATCGGCATCTGTAAGAGCAATATTCACAAAATTCATCATTGTCTCCTGAAGCTTGTATTTTGGTTTCAGTATGCCGGGGGTATCAGAATAGACTATCTGAAAATCGTCTCCATTAACGATCCCCATTATCCTGTGACGGGTTGTCTGAGCTTTGGATGTGATTATTGACAGCTTTTCTCCGACAAGAGCATTCATTATAGTGGATTTACCCACATTTGGATTTCCAAGGATATTAACGAAACCAGATCTGTGATTCATTTTCCCTGTTAAAATATACCTCTTTTAAGCATGACGATCTCTTTTTCGGTCAGGAACCTCCATTTTCCTCTTGGGAGATTTTTCTTTGTAAGTCCTGCAAAATAAACCCTGTCGAGCTTTTTAACCTTATATCCCAGGCTCTCAAAGATCCTTCTGACTATCCGGTTCTGACCTGAGTGAATTTCAATGCCGATCTGTGACTTATCCTCTGGATCGGCATAGGAAACTGCATCTGCAACTATCATTTCACCATCAATTTCAACACCCTCTGTTAAAGTAAAAAGATCGTTTTTTGCAACCGGCTTGTCGAGAAATACATGGTATATCTTTTTCCTCTTATATTTTGGATGAGTCAGCTTCCCGGTCAGATCTCCGTCATTTGTCAGAAGCAGAACTCCTGTTGTAGCTTTGTCAAGACGACCGACAGGATAAACCCTTTCAGAACATGCGTCATTGATCAGGTCAAGAACTGTCTGATCTGCATGAGGATCCTCCACGGTAGTGACATAACCCCTGGGTTTATTCAGAAGGATATAGACTTTTTTTTCTGAACTGAGCTTCTTGTTTTTATACCTTATATCGTCATTGACCGAAACTTTTGTTCCAAGATCAGTAACAGTTTTTCCGTTAACGGTTATAAAGCCTTTAATGATCAGTCCATCCGCTTCCCTTCTCGAAGAGACACCGCTGTGGGCAATAAATCTGTTGAGCCTTATCTTTTCTTCAACACCCTTCTTTGTTTTGGGAAACGATATGTCTTTTTCTGCACCGGAATGACGGGCAGATTTCCTGTTTGCCATTTTAAATTTTATTCAGGGTGCAAAGGTACAATTATTTGACCACATTATGATTTCATGTTTTTTTTGCACCTTTGTAACTCAAAATTCGTAGTCTATGCCGTTAATAAAATCGATTTCAGGAATCAGGGGAACTATTGGTGGAAAACCTGGCGAAAATCTCACCCCGGTTGATATTATAAAGTTTACATCAGCTTATGGGATATGGCTCAAACGCAGGCACGGCAGTACAAAGCTTTTGGTTGTTACAGGCCGGGATGCAAGAAGGTCAGGCAACCTTGTAAACAACCTTGTGGTGAATACCTTGCGCAGTCTTGGAATTGATGTCACGGATATTGGTCTTTCGACAACCCCAACAGTTGAACTAGCAGTAACGGGAACAGGATCACAGGGAGGTATAATAATAACAGCAAGTCATAATCCGGCCGAATGGAATGCCTTAAAGCTTTTGAATGAAAGGGGAGAATTCTTATCATCAGGTGACGGTTCGGAGATTCTTAAAATTGCTGAATCGGAGGATTTCTTTTATGCGGATATCGACAATCTTGGTTCCTATGTTCATGATGATTCATGGAACCAGATTCATATAGATCAGGTACTTGCTCTTGGATTGGTCGACCGGGATGCTATAAAAGCAGCCGGTTTCAAAGTTGCAATTGACTGTGTTAATTCCGTCGGAGGAATTATTTTACCGGGACTGTTAAAATCGCTGGGTGTTTCGAAAATTGTGGAAATGAACACTACTCCCGACGGGAACTTCGCTCATAATCCTGAGCCGGTTCCGCAAAATCTCACTGCCATCTCGGAAATGTCTGCAAAAGAAAGGGTGGATGTAGGTTTTGTTGTTGATCCGGATGTTGACAGGCTAGCAATTATTTGTGAGGACGGTTCCATGTTCGGAGAAGAGTATACTCTCGTAGCAGTTTCCGATTATATTCTGAGCACCAATTCAGGGAACACTGTATCAAACCTTTCATCAACCAGGGCATTGAAAGATGTCACCGAAAAGCATGGAGGAAATTACTATACTGCAGCGGTCGGGGAAATAAATGTTATAGAGGAAATGAAAAAGAGGGGAGCCGTAATAGGAGGAGAGGGAAATGGAGGTGTCATATATCCCGAACTTCATTATGGCAGGGATGCCCTTGTTGGGATAGCACTTTTCCTGTCACAGCTGGCGAAAAGCAAGATGAAATGTTCTGAACTGAGAAGAACTTTCCCCGATTACTTCATTGCAAAGAAAAAGCTGGACCTTGCTGCAGAAACCGATTTCAAAATTGTACTTGATAAAGTCAGGGAACATTTTAAAGGTTATGAGATCGATGAAAGAGACGGCATGAGGATAGAGCACAAAAACGGCTGGGTGCAGATCCGTAAATCAAATACTGAACCCGTAATAAGAATTTATGCCGAAGGGAGAAGTGTTGCCGAAGCCGAAAACCTGGCTGACACGGTCATCGGAATTGTTAAAAAAATCAAATAATTCTGGTTTTTCCCGGTTTATCCGGAATAAACGGAGCCGGATAAATGTCTTTAATCCGGAAGACACAAAAACCTGAAACATTAAAAGATGTTAAATCGTTTACTTGAAAGGTACATTTAGATATTTTTGCAAAAATCCATTTCAGTCACTTATAATTAAATAGGCATAATTTCGATGAAAAAATCAGTTATTATTACAGGTATTGTTGCAGTTCTGGCAATAATAGCCTTGATTGTTATTGGCAAAATTTCAAAAAAGAAAGATGTTGCCAATCTGTATGTAGAAGCAAAAAAGGGCCTGTTTGAGATTGTTGTATCAACAACCGGAGAATTGCAGGCAGAGAATTCACAGGATATCACCGGCCCTGACTTTACTCAGAGCAGGCAGATCAGGGTAATGGAGATTAAAATAACTGATCTGGTACCTGAAGGAACACAAGTCAAATCAGGCGATTATATCGCCACTCTTGACAGGACCTCATTTGACAATACCCTTAAGGATGAACTTGAAAGACTGGCAACACAGGAGTCCAACCTCGAGGTAAAAATGCTTGATACTGCAGTAAGTCTGAGTGATTTGCGTGATAATATCAAGAATCTTGTTTTCTCTGTTGAAGAAGCAGAAATAACCCTTCAGCAGTCGAAATACGAGCCCCCGACAACTATCAGGCAGGCAGAGATAGCACTGGATAAGGCAAAGCGTTCGCTCGACCAGTCAATAAAGGGCTATTCCCTGAAGGTTGAACAGGCAAGGTCAGATATGAAAACAATCAAATTCAACCTGTCGGAACAGCGGCAGAAAGTAGCTGATCTTCAGGCAGTGCTTTCAAAGTTTCTCATTTATGCTCCGTCTGACGGTATGGTTATTTATAAGAGAGACAGGACCAATGCAAAAAGAAAAGTCGGATCTTCAATATCTCCATGGGATAATGTCGTGGCAACTCTTCCGGACATGTCGTCGATGATATCAAAGACTTATGTTAATGAGATTGATGTAAGTAAGGTCAAAGCCGGTCAAAAGGTCGAGCTCCTGGTTGATGCATTTCCCGAGAAGCGTTATACCGGAGCTGTTACATCTGTTGCAAATATTGGAGAACAGCTTCCCAATGCCGACGCAAAAGTGTTTGAGGTGCAGGTAAAGGTTGACGGTTCAGACCCCATACTGAGACCCTCCATGACTACTGGCAACAAGATAGTTACCAAAACTGTAGAAAATGTTACCTATATCCCGCTTGAAAGTGTACAGAAGGGTGTCGACAGTATTCCTTTTGTTTATACAAAAAAGGGAAACAAGCAGATTGTTGTGACTGGTGAAGAGAATGAGAATAATGTGGTGATTGAGCAGGGACTGGAGGAGGGTGCAGTGATATATCTGAGTACTCCTGAAGACACTGAAAAATTTAAATTATCCGGACAGGATCTGATTGCTGTGAACCAGGAGCGTGCCAAAGCAAGGAAAGAAGAGGAACGGAAAATCCAGGAAGATGCTCAGAGAGCCAATAGCCAGCGATCTGGCCAGATGCCCGGAGGAATGACTCCTGAAATGATGCAGCGTTTTCAGCAGATGGGCGGAGGTACGCCTTCTCAGGGAGGAACCATGCGCGGCCAGGGAGGTCAGGCTGGTCAGGGTGCTCCCAGAGATACTGCAGCATTCAGGAGAATGATGCAGAATAATCCGGAAATGAGACAGAGAATGCAAAATGCAGGAAGGGACACGACACAGCGCAGGAGCTCAAATCAGCAGGTACAAGGCCAGAACCCGCAAAGGCAGAATCAGCCTGGCGGATCACCAATTTAGATCAGGATTAATTATTTAAACCAGAAAGTATGTTTAAGTTTTTCTTCAGATATTTCCACGACATAGAAATTGCCGTGGAATCGATAGTTTCCAATAAGCTCAAATCGATGCTGACGGCGCTTGGCATAATCTTCGGCGTTGCTGCAGTTATCGCCATGCTGGCAATCGGGAAAGGAGCCAAGCAGGAAATCATGGAGCAGATGAAAATGGTCGGGGTCAATAACATCCTTATAAATCCCATTATTCAGGATCAGACTTCTTCAAGTACTGACGAATCAGAAAAGCAGACCAAGAAATTTTCGAGAGGTTTAAGCATGCTCGATGTTGATGCCATCCATGAAACGCTCCCGTCAGTTAAGAGAATAAGCCCTGAAATCTCCTTTAACTCAGTTGCCATGATGAACGGAGTTAAATACACAGCAAAGCTCGTAGGTGTTTCAAACGATTATTTCTACCTGTATAATCTGCCGCTTGTTTCAGGTACTTTTTTTAACAGCTACCAGGAAGAGAACGGTATCCAGGTTTGCATAATCGGAGCAAATATAAGATCCAAATTCTTCAGCAAAATTGACCCTCTCGGGCAATATATAAAATTTAACGGGATATGGCTTAAGGTAATCGGGGTCCTCCAAAAAACCAATGTCAGCCTTACCGGATTTGAAGAAAAAGGTGTCAATGTTTACAACGACAACATATATATTCCTATTCAGACAATGTTGCTGAGATACCAGAACAGGGCTCTTGTCAACACAAAGCTTGTGTCGGAAGCCTCCTCGAATGTTATGGTTTTTGGAGGACCGGGAGGAGGGGGCATGGCCAGAGTTGTTGTAAGCAGCTCAGATGCTTCCTCAAATGCTGAAACCAACTACAATCAGCTCGACCGTATAGTTGTACAGGTAGATGAGACTGAACAGCTTAATTCGAGCACTGAAATCCTGAGCCGAATGCTCACCCGGCGTCATTCAAACGTAAAAGATTTTGAGATCACCGTTCCTGAATTGCTTCTCAAGCAGCAGCAGAGAACAAAAGACATCTTCAATATTGTTCTTGGCGCCATCGCCAGTATTTCACTTATCGTCGGGGGAATCGGCATTATGAACATAATGTTTGCATCAGTTATGGAGAGGATTAAGGAAATAGGTACAAGGATGGCAATCGGCGCTAAAAAGATGGATATTGTTGTCCAGTTCCTTTCCGAAGCAGTTCTGATAAGCGTTTCCGGCGGTTTTATCGGGATATTTTTTGGAGTGGTTATGGCTAAGCTTATAGAGCAGATTGCAGGTATAATGACCATAGTTTCATTTTTTTCTGTGTTTATTGCTTTTGGAGTATCAGCTGCTGTCGGAGTTATTTTCGGCTACCAGCCTGCAAAAAGAGCATCTGAAAGAGATCCCATTGAATCATTAAGATACGAATAAAATATTAAAGATGAAGAAGTTATTATTATTTTCAGCGCTGGGATTGCTTTTGATCATTTCTGGTAAAACGCTTGCGCAGGAAAACAGGAAATTAACATTCAGCGATGTTATCAAAATAGCTGAGGACCAATCACCCAATGCGCTTATGGCAAAGCACAGATACCGTGCCAGTTACTGGCAATACCGCACATTTAAAGCTGAGTACAAGCCATCGCTGACATTGATAGGTACCACCCCAAATTACAGTACTGCATACGACAGGGTATGGAACTCGGTTACTCAGCAATGGGAATATAAATCCACAAATATTATGCGTAACATCGGATCGCTGGCTCTTACCCAGAATATAGGTTTCACAGGCGGTACGATTTCTATCAATTCTGACCTTACACTGGAAAATGATTTTGAGAATAGTACACATAATTATATTACAGCACCTATAAGCATTGGATTCACCCAGCCTCTGCTCAGGTATAATTCATTGAGATGGCAGAAAAAAACTGAACCCCTGAAATACGAGGCTTCAAAACAAACATACCTTTCAAATATTGAAATGGTTCATTCACAGGCTGTCCAGAATTTTTTTATGCTGGCTCTGGCTCAGATCAACAAGCAGATTGCCGAGATGAACTACTCAAATGCCGATACTTTGTACAGAATAGCAAAAGGAAGATATGACCTTGGCACAATTGCTGAAGATGAATTACTGCAGATGCAGCTCACATGGCTGAATACCGAGACGGCAAGAAAAGAGGCAGAAATAAACCTTCGCGACCGGGAAATCCGTTTAAGATCATTTCTTGGATTCAATGAGAATGTCAGGATCGAACTGATTCTTCCAAATGAGATACCTGACCTGCAGGTAAATGTTCAGGAGGTTCTTGACCTTGCAATGGCCAAAAACCCGGAAATTCTTAATCAGCAGCTCACTATTCTGACTGCACAAAGCACCGTTGCACAGGCAAAGGCTGAAAAGGGACTGAATGCAAACCTTACGGCCTCTTATGGTTTGCGTGACCAGGATCCTGAATTTCCACTGGCTTACCAGGATCCTTCAAGACAACAAACCGTAAGATTAGGAATAGTAGTACCGATCCTCGACTGGGGACTTGGCCGGGGTAAATACAGAATGGCGCAGTCGAGCCTTGAGCTTGCTCAGGTTACGTCGGAGCAGGCACTTATTGACTTTGAGCAGAACCTTATGCTCGACGTTGAACAGTTTAACCTTCAGAAACAACAGGTCACAATAGCCGCAAAGTCAGATACCGTGGCAATGAAAATGTATGAAGTTACCAAACAGAGGTTCCTTATAGGGAAAATAGCAGTTCTTGACCTGAATAATGCGGATACAAAAAAAGACCAGAACAGAAGAGCTTATGTTCAGGCCTTGCAGAATTACTGGAATTATTTCTATAATTTGAGAAGTCTTGCCTTATATGATTTTATAAACAGAAAACCTCTTGAAACAGAGTACGACAAATTGCTTGAATAAGAGGGGATAAATTCTTTTTTGATGGTGGAGACGTTGCATGCAACGTCTCTATTGTTTTTTATAAATGTTTTTTACAAAAAATTAATATCTTTGCGCCTCATTAAAGAAGTTCAGGAAAAAATATCACAATAATCCAAAAAAGATTCAAATGCAAAACAAAGCAGCTATTATCATTCTGGCAATTGCTCTGGCGCTGGTGTCAATCTACCAGCTTTCCTTTACCGGAGCTACCTATAAAGTCAGAAAAGATGCACGGGAATATGCCAAAGGTGACCTCGTAAAACAAAACAAATACACCGATTCAATCTCATCATTGCCTAAGGAAAAATGGAGTTACCTTGGTTATACTTTCAAGGATGTTCAGAAAAAAGAGATGAACCTGGGCCTTGACCTTAAAGGCGGAATGAACGTTATTCTTGAAGTATCGGTCGAAGATATTCTGAAAGCTCTTTCAAACTACAATACCGACAAAACATTTACCGATGCACTGGCCCGGGCCAAAACGGTGTACCAGAATCAGACCGGTAATGATTTTCTCACCCTTTTTGGCAGGGCTTTTCAGGAAATTGACCCGAATGCCAAGCTTGCGGCAATTTTCGGAACAGTTGAATTCAGGGACCGTATCAATTTTAATTCATCGAATGAGGATGTGCTGAAAGTACTTGACACTGAGATAGAGAGTGCCATAGCAAACGCATTTAATATTCTTCGTACCAGGATCGACCGTTTTGGAGTTGTTCAGCCTAATATTACCCAGCTTGCAACCAGAGGCCGTATCCTTATTGAGCTTCCGGGGCAGGATGACCCGCAGAGAGTAAGGGAACTCCTTCAGGGAACAGCCAACCTTGAATTCTGGGAAACTTATGAAAACGGGGAAGTATTAGGATACCTTTCACAGGCTAATAACCTGTTGAGGGAAATACAGGCAAATAGTGTAAAACCAGATACTTTGACGATATCTCCGGTTTCCACGGCCGTTACTGCCGACACAACAAAAACCAGCCAGTCACTTGAGGATCTTATAGGGAAAGATACATCTCAGGTTGCAGCTTCGACGCGCGAGGAATTCAATCTGCAGAATCCGCTCTTCGGGCTCCTTAACCCGCGTGTTGATGAACAGGGCCAGCCTTTGCCTTCAAGTATGGTAGGCCTGGCCGCAGGTATTGATACTGCACAGGTTAATGATTATCTTTCCATGAACCAGATAAAATCGCTGTTTCCGCGCGACATGATATTCAGGTGGAGTCAGAATCCGTACAAATATGATCCTACCAAATCTCTTTATGAGCTTCATGCAATAAAAATAACAACCCGCGATGGAAGGGCTCCGCTTCAGGGTGATGTTATAACCGGAGCGAGACCATCTTCGGGTGTTACAGGCTCTGAGGTAAAAGTCGACTTTTCGATGAATGCAGAGGGTGCAAAAACCTGGGCGCGGATGACCCGTGAGAATGTCGACCGCTGCATTGCATTGGTACTCGACGGCTATGTCCGTTCATACCCGAGGGTTGTTGGCGAAATAACAGGTGGGAATACAGAAGTAACAGGCGATTTTACAATAGACGAAGCCAACGACCTTGCAAATATTCTCAAATCGGGTAAAATGCCGGCACCGGCGCGCATCGTTTCAGATACTATCATTGGTCCGACACTTGGGAAGGAGGCTATCAGCGCAGGTCTGGTGTCATTTGTAATATCCTTTGTCATCGTTCTTTTATACATGATATTTTATTATAGCCGGAGCGCCGGAACTATCGCAGATATTGCTCTGCTGGCTAACATATTCCTCATGATGGGAATTTTAGCGTCATTAGGATCAATACTTACTCTGCCGGGTATTGCCGGTATCGTTCTTACGATGGGTATGTCGGTCGATGCAAACGTACTTATCTATGAAAGGATACGTGAAGAATTAAGGGCCGGAAAAGGAATCAAGCTGGCAATCTCCGACGGCTACAAAGGCGCCATGTCGGCTATCCTCGATTCAAACATAACAACCCTACTCACGGGTATTGTACTCTATATTTTCGGAACCGGACCGATCAAGGGTTTTGCCACTACCCTGGTTATAGGTATCTTCACCTCCCTCTTCTGTGCGATTTATGTCACCCGTCTTATTTATGAATTTCTTCTCAAGAGAAACGCTGATCTGTCGTTCTCTATTAAGATTACAGCTAATTTCCTGAAAAATACCCACGTTGATTTCATGGGTAAAAGAAAGATATTCTATGCTGTCTCAATACTTGTAACAATTATCGGCATCGGATCATTATTTATCAGGGGACTCAATCCCGGAATCGATTTTTCAGGCGGCCGTACATATGTGGTACGATTTGAAGAAAGCGTGAGGACTTCAGATGTTGCCCAGAACCTTACCGGTGCATTTGGAGAAGCGCCTCAGGTCGTTACATTTGGCAGTGATAACCAGGTAAGGATCACAACCAAATATAAAATCGGTGAGACAGGTGTTGATGATGAGGTCGAAACTGCCCTTTACAACGGACTGAAACCGATGCTGCCTGCTGATGTTTCGAGGGAAATGTTTCTTTCAGATTACAGGAAAAGTTCTGAAACTGTCGGGCCTACAATTGCAGCAGATATCAAGAACAGAGCAATATGGGCTGTTGGACTCTCGCTTGTTATAATGTTCCTCTACATCTTTATGAGGTTCAAGAACTGGCAGTATGGTTTTGGCGCTATGGTTGCCGTAGCACATGATGTTATGATCGTAATAGGGATATATTCACTGCTGTGGGGTATCCTCCCTTTCACAATGGAAATCGATCAGTCGTTTATTGCTGCAATACTTACTGTGATGGGATATTCAGTAAACGACACAGTTGTGGTGTTCGACAGGCTGAGGGAGTTTTTACCTCTTCACAGGAAACGTCCTGTTAATGAAGTAATAAACCTGGCCATGAACGATACTCTAAGCCGCACAATGAACACAGGGATCACTTCTATCCTGGTGCTGATAGTCATGTTCTTCTTCGGAGGAGCAACAATCAGGGGATTCCTCTTTGCAATGATAATTGGTATTATCGTTGGGACATATTCATCAATATTCATTGCAAGCTCTATTGTTTACGACACAACCCGCAAATCCGGTATTAAAACCTGATCTGCCGGCGGTTTGAAAAAAATGGCTTCTCAAAAAGCTGTTTAACCGTAAAGACCGGTAAGTAATAACCTTTTTATCTGATCAAGCCATTATCGGATTATGTCTATTTTTTCTACCTTTGCCATTGTTCCATTTATGGACTAATTGATTCACGTTTCAGATGAGCGGCCAGGAAATATTCGTAATAATAATTGTCGTACTTCTTTTGTTCGGAGCTGATAAGCTGCCTGAGCTTGCAAGAGGTTTATCGAAAGGGATGCGTGATTTCAGAAAAGCCACTGACGACATCAAGCATGAATTTGAGGAAAGCACCAGGGAAATCAGAAACGATATTAATGAAGTTACAGGGTCAATAACCGGCGATATAAATGACATTTCAGGGAATATCAAAAAAGATGTCAATGAAGTCACCGACAATATTCAGAAGGAAGTAAACGATTTTAAGAGTGATCTTGATAAGGACCTGAATGAGGTTAAAGACAACATCGAAACAGGTGTAACTGAAGTAAAGGATAGTGTGGAGAAGGATGTAAATGAGGTAAAGGAAAATATTGAAGGCAATAATGATAGCAGTAAAGAAAGTAACAAGCAGGACTTAGACGAGACTGACCCCAGCTATGGCATGTACAATTACCGGGACTGAA
>Ga0209254_10000526_pt1 | contig 31422 bp, 11 predicted proteins | sample FrelakmetDIP11DI_FD_187148 | JGI IMG/M metagenome (GOLD analysis project Ga0209254, IMG submission 187148) | Freshwater lake sediment microbial communities from the University of Notre Dame, USA, for methane emissions studies - DIP11 DI (SPAdes)... | ecosystem: Environmental > Aquatic >... | reverse complement strand
CTATAACCTTACTATCGAACTCATCTCCCCGAATGGGACAGAACGGATACAAATCACCCACATTGCAGGGAACCTCTCCGTAATCGGCATAGTTGCGCAGAGAACCGGCAACGATGAGTTATTAACAATCGATGACGAAGACGACGCCGAAACAATACTCCATAAAGAGACACAAAACTACGTAGACCGATGGAACCACGCAGAAGAAGAGTTTGCCTCCCTACTGCATCTGAATGTAACAAGGCCGATACCAACAGTGACAACCATCGGAGGAGTGATAGATGTCACCTATGTCCTTGACACTCCACATGGATATGAATGGAAAGGTGTGTATTGCGATGCAAATCGAAGAGCAATAGAAACCGTAGGGGCGTATGGCAATACGCCCTCTGCAAGTGAGAGACAAAAAACCTTCATGGAGCTATCAGCGCTTCAGGGTTCTGTACTGGAGCACAGGATATTTGAGGATGATTTTCAGGTGCCTTCAGTCTCCACAGCGAATCTCTTCCAATATGCGCAAAGCACAGCAGTACCGATAATCACAATAGACAGAACAAATGTATCTGCTTTACTCCCAAGTCTTCCCTTTGATGAGAATATCCTGAAAGATATTCAGAACTCGGTGAACCAGAACCTGACGGTAAAGGTTCCTCAATCGGAGATTACCTATGATGACTGGACCGGAGTCGGCTACATCAAGGAGAACATAGAGACAGGTGAATCCGGGTATATGCTGAGCGGTATGATAGCAGGAAGCAATAGCCGTGAAACCCCTGAGCAATGGGCATTACAGTATATTGTGGATAAGCTTAAAAATCCATATGCCGGCGCATTTAATGATAATCCTCTGGCTGCGGCTAAGATAGTTAAGATAGTGGTAACGGACAAACAGGACGGGACAGTCGGCAAACCTTTGCCGCAGCCCTTGGCAGTGCTTGTATTAGACGCAAACAACAAACCGGTTAAAGGCGCAATAGTTACCTTCAGGATAATAGCAGGAGGGGGGAATTTTAACGGCTCACAGACGCATCAGGCTATGACTGGTGAGAATGGAATAGCAAAAGCAGAGCAGGTACCTTTAACTCTCGGGAAATACACATCAGCCAATCCGTATTACAAGAAAATCGACTCCAAAGATGAGTTCGTAGCCCAGGTTGGACAGAATATTGTTGCAGTATCGGTAAAGTCCGCTCTCGGGGATATCCCAATGCCCCAGCCCTTTGAGGAATATGGGAAGCCTGGCGAGCCAAAGGAGATCATTAAAGTATTGGGTCATGGAAATATGGCGATGGTAAACGGCCCCGGGGGGAGCCTTGTGGCAAAGGTAGTTGACCAATATAGCAACCCGATATCGAATCAGACCTTGCAATTTAAGACCATAAAGACGGAATCAAGGCATCCTGATGTGCCGCTTCCGCAGCAATACAGAAATGTTCAGTTCTATAAGCCAAATGAATGTAATATCAGCTATCCTTTATATGGTGAATGCACAACAGTTGAAGAAATAAAGGTAAAGACTGAATATAATGGAGCGATAGCAGGTACGATCCTGGGAAACACGGTAAATACAAAATACATAGTGCAAGCAGCGAGAACAGGTATTGAAACAGACCTATTGCCTGCATTGTTTGAGTTGTATACAGAAGGATACAGGAACAAAGATGACTACATACCGCCCGGTGTATATATCAAATACCAGCCATTGGTAAATGAAAACGGACAGCCCATCGATGCTGCAAAGGCAGGGACGCAACTGAAAGCCCCGCTTGTATCGGAACTCTTCATGATGTACGATGAGTACACATTGGAAGGGCCAAACATGTGTTCATATGACCCGGCATCACAATGCTGGATATTAAAACCGACTGGCATTGTGAAAGTAAAACCAATAAAAAATGGAACAGTCACCTATACGCCGATACAGGGTGGCGGCTCATTAACACCAACAGAAAACCTCAACAATGGCAAATACCGCACAAAATATACAACGGGAGTTGAGCCTTCCCTGAACAAGGTAGAAGCACTCGGAAATGCAGATATCACCGTACCTGAAGTTCTCCTCGACCCCTTTGCGGTGAATTGTTCTGCACCTCAACCTATACTTTTGCCCAGCTTTTCAGGGACGCCTACAGGTAATTACAAACCTCTTTGTAAAACAGCCATAACAGAATATCCCGAAGAAATGATTCAGTGCGTTGGATCCTGCAAACTGCCGGAAAGTCTGATCACTCTCAAGTCAGGACAACAGGTAATATTCCAACGGGATAATGATCATACTTTTTCTACAGTATTCGGCAGCGAGCAAAAGGCTGAGTTTATTGTCTATGGTGTGATGCCTGAGGTGACTGGAACAAAGCCCAAAGGTATATTTTTGGATGTAGAAGGACATGCGACCCATGACACCACTGTAGAATATTCGATTAAACCCCCGAATAAGGAGGAGGCGGATAAGCTCCAGTCGATACTTGAGATAACAACCGATCCCGCTTTGAGGCAAAGTTTGCAGGCGCAAATCGATGCGCTCCTTGCTTCCTACAATGCCATCATCGCAGATATTGATATCTACGAAAGAGAGCCCGGGAGTACGAACCCCAACAATGATAAATGGCTCTATTCGCTGCCCGGAAACGCTACCAACGGAGAAGGGACTGCCACGATATTCAGAGGCACATACTTCAATAGCGAGAAAGAGCATTATGCTCAGGTTGTCCTGAATAAAGGGAGCGATGCTGAGGTGCGGGGAGACAAAATGCCTCTCGGCTTCTGGCAATTTAAGATAGTGGCATATGATGATGGAAATACGCCAATGGTTGGTGCTGTTACCGACGGCGCGGCAAAGATAAAACTGCAACTTATCGCTAAGAACAGTAAAGCTGCGTTTGAGAATCTTTATTGGCATCTTGTAGATCCGCAGATATTAGATTATCCACATCCTGAAATGGGTACTTTCATGGATGGAGAGAATCCTGTCGCATCACTGCCAGTGGTTTTCAACGCCAACGGTGTAGCAGAAGCTGTTTATCGAGCGCCGGAAAGCTTTGTGCGTTGGGGAACATTTGAAGCAACAAAAGACAAGGAAATACCGGAAAGGTATATTCAGCCCACAGTGGATATTGCTTCTTATATTAAAAATGGAAAAGACCCATTTGCTCCCATCCGTCTCAAACGCCCGCCGGTGGTGCTGGTGCATGGGTTGTGGGGGTGTGGGAATAAACTCGGCTGCGGTGAAGGCAAACCTTATGTGTGGAAGATATTTGAACGGAAATTCAACGAAGAAAGTATATACGATATAATGGCGGTTAATTACTACCAACCTGGAAAAGTGCTAAGCATTGCGAATTTAACAGTGCAAGACCGCTTTAGAAAGGCGATTGATAAAGTGCAAGAGGAGTTGAGTGACAAGGGCTTATCTTGTGCCAAAGTCGATGTTATTGCCCACAGCATGGGCGGTCTTGTAACAAGACAGTATTGCTTTGACAATAAAAGTGATTGTCGCGACAGAGTGCGGAGGTTTATTGCTATAGCGACGCCACATTTCGGATCGGAATTGGCAGATTTGCTGCTTGTTTATAGGGACGATAGAGACAATTTCCCAAATAAGCCTTTATGTAGAAGAATCGTTCGAGAATTCGTCAGAGGTAATAATTACGATTTCCTTCTTTTTGATGTCGAGATTGATCCTCATCCCATTGATCCAGTATTAGGCGCAATTGATGATCTTGCGACCGGGATATTACCAGTATTTATTAAGAGCGATACATCTATGGGAAGATGGGCAGATCTTCAGCCATTGTCAGAATCGCTTAGTGCACATGTAATTATTGGGGTAACTCCAGATGATAAAGATGGAATTGATCGCGGAATATGGGCGCTGTGGAACTTCGTCTTGCCACCTTGTGGAATTTCGCGACAGGACCTGTTCGGTGCCGAAGCTGACTTAAACGACCGCATTGTGAAGCAATCCAGTCAGGAGGGGGGCGTTCCGACAGGAAAATCATCCATTTTTCAAGAAACTGACCACTTCACCGTACGAAATTCAGATGATACGATAAAGAGAATAAGAGTATTGATAGATGAGCCATTTAACTCTAGTTTATTTACTAAATGAATAATGAGACAAGCACAAGGAGGAACTTATGTGTATTTTTTTTAAATCTACCATAATTGTTTTTTTTCTGATTGTATTTAGTTTTCACAATGCATTTGCTCTACAAATTATAGCTCCAAAAGAGGGTGAGCAAGTTTATGCAGGCTCCAACTTAGCAGTGATCGTCAAGCCGGATGCCGGAGAGGCATGGGATAAAGTGCTTCTTGGCATTTTTCCAATGTCACATAACATCTTTACTGGAGAGTATAAAGAAGAAATAAAAATGAAACTGGATTCATTGGGGCCAATTGAGATTGCTGTTTTAGCGGTTGATAAATTGGGCCAAGAAACTGAGATACGACGTAAAATATTTGTCATAATGCCGCCAAATGCTGTTTTGCAGTCTATTATGGTTGGTGAAGATCTAATGGTTTTGTATGTAGCTTCTCCGGGCAGCAGCTTAGAAGATAAACAAAGAATAGAGACGGATCAAGTAAGTGTTGCAGGAGTGTACTCTGATGGTGTTAATCGACTTATTACGCCTTCTGCAATGGGCACTACTTATACAAGCAGTGATGAACAAATAGTGAACATAGACTCAGAAGGGAATGTAAGGGCGCAAGGAATAGGAAAAGCAAAAATCACGGTGCGTAACGGAAAGTATTCCGCTGAAGTAAAAGTAGTTGTAAAACCTTATAAACAATGAAGATGCATAACAAAATTCCAGGGACACCATACTGATTAATGATAAAAGAGGGGGGCCGGGGTAAAGAAACAGATGGGTAGAATCGCACGGGTAGTTGCGGCGGGCTATCCCAACACATAACACAGCGTGGCAACCGACGGCAGCAGACATTTTATAGTGATGAAGATTACAGGGCATACATAGAACTAATGGCCGAGTGGTGCAAACGGTGCAATGTGGCAATATGGGCGTATTGTCTGATGCCGAACCATACACACATGATAGCCGTACCGGCATCGGAAGAAGGGTTACGGAGAGCGATCGGCGAGGCGCATAGGCGCTACACGCGGCGGGTGAACTTTCGGGAGGGGGGGAAGGGGCATCTGTGGCAAGGACGCTTTGCATCGTTTCCGATGGATGAACGGTATCTGCTGCCAGCCGCCAGATATGTGGAACTCAATCCTGTAAGGGCGAAGCTGTCGGCAAAACATGAGGGATATGTATGGAGCAGCGCAGCAGCACATCTTCGAGGTATTGATGATAGACTCGTCAAGGTCGGGCCGTTATCGGAGATGGTGAACGACTGGGAGTCATTTCTTTCAGGAGGGATAAAAGAACATGAAGCAGCCGCACTCCGGAGGAGCGAGCGTACCGGAAGACCGATGAGGAGTGAGGGTTTTATGGATAATCTGGAAAAGACGCTTGGTCGGATACTTCGACCAAGGAAAGCCGGAAGGAAAAAGAGTGGGAAATGAGTATGGCGTCCCCGGAAATTTCACACATGCAGGGATGAAGGAACACGAAAGGGAAAAAACGGTGGCTCTCATAGAAAGCCTTCATATTTTGGACGTTACGCGGGAGATTGCAGAAAGAGCGGGTACATATAAGAGGGATGAGAACAGGCAGTATCTTGAATTGGATGATTGCTTTATTGCTGCGACGGCATTTGTAATGGGCGCTGTCCTTGCAACTGGCAACGGGAAACATTACCCGATGGAAGATATCGAAAAGGAGATTGTGAAACCATAAAATTAGGACAGCTTGTCACACTCTATTTACCAACCCCTTAGTCCCCTCCTAAAGCAGGCGGGGAGCCAAAATATAGTTAAAAACCTACACGTTGTAGTCCAAAACCTACAGACAAACGAAACCCCATATGTTAATATCCGCTAAATTTAAGACCTATGGAACATCAAATACAAAATCAATTACCTACAAGAAAGCTGTTGATGCAAAGCATAATAGTTTTTTTTGCACTGACGTTTGTGTTTGCCATTTTCCGCACATTACGCAAGCATTAGATAAATAAACAGAAAAAGCACTGCAGAGGCATCTGGAGGAAAGCAGACAGATTAGCCAAATATCACTAATATTATAGTTTAACTTCAGTAAATGTGAAGTTAAACGTACATTTAAAAATTCTGCGAGTGACGCTTTCATTCCCTAAGCGTGCCTCAGGGGCCAGGTGAGAAAACAAGACTTGTGGCTGGATGAGCGATGTTGAACCATTCTGGAACCGCCTTATCTCTTTTCAGTAACTGAGAAAATTTAAGCTGTCTCTTTCAAAAAACAAATAAATTTCTAACACCTGCAGAATCTATTACATTAGGATGTGTCTCACTCTGTAGTCTCTTGGTCATTGCAAAACCGTATAGAAAAGCTCTAAAGCTCTAGAGATAAAAAACAACGAAGACATGCTAAAATAATCGCATCATATCAACATAAATAAGAGGTGCGATGATCATCATTCATAAAATAGACGATTTCCTTTTCAACCTTTTCCCAAAGGCGAAGGAAGGAAGGAAGGAAGGAAGGAAGGAAGGAGATAAAGACCGCTCTTTTTTAAAAGAAGAAATTGCCAGCTATTATACTTTTGGACCTTACAGGCCGAAGGTAGAGATCGTAAATGATCTCATATCAATAGAGATTGACATATCCGCTATCACCAGCCAGAAGGCAGAGTTTGACGCTGCCGTAAGGCATTGCGAATCAGGAAAGTTCAAGAAAGCAAAACCTATCCTTGAAAAACTCATCAAAAAGAATCCTACCGTTTCGGAATATCACAGAATTTTGGGACAGATTTACTCTGAAGAAGGCAATCAGGAAGAGGCTATAAACTGCCTTATTGATGCATTGCGCTGGGACCCTAAAAACGCTCATGCATTGACGATGATGGGTAATATCTTCGCTCGATATAAAAATGACGTCACCACAGCGATGTCCTATTATGAGCATGCCCTTGTAGTACATCCTGACGACCACATAGCCATGAACAATATCGGTGCTAATCTGTTGCAGTTGGGCAGCGTTCGAGAAGCTGAAAAATATCTTCTGGCCGCTTTCAATATTAATGATAGTTATCCTAACACCATATATGCGTTAGGCATGATCGAGGATTTAAAGGGGAACCATTTCTCAGCATTCGACTATTCAATTCAGGCACTGAAGAAATGTAAACCAGGACATCCTGTATACGGTAATGCCTTAGAGATGGCACAGCAGGTAGGCTTAAAAGCAGTTCAAAGCATTGATCCAGATGAGATGTTCAATCAGTATTCCCAGCGATTGGCCATTGAATCAGGAAAGAACATAGATATCCTGCGGGATGATACCATTCCGACGCCAGCTAAATTCGAGATGGCGGAGAATTATAACCGGGAAAAGCATGTTATCCGATTCAAGAAAGACAGATTGGCTGTAGCTCATCTTATGATGCATGAGCTTGTACACCTGGATTTTTCGGTACAGTGTAGAAAAAGGAATGCCAACTTTCTATTTGTTGTAAATAAGGAACAGAAAGAGCTTTTTATAAGGGAAAATGAGCCAATAATACAAAGACTTAATAAGGAAGGTCTTGATGACAAGTCTATAGCTGACTATATCACGGCCCTTTTCAACGGAATCAACAGCCAGACCTATAATACCCCGGTTGATCTGTTCATTGAAGATTATCTCTATAAAACATACCCACAATTGCGACCTTTTCAGTTCCTTTCTCTTCGGTTATTGCTCAAGGAATACACAGATGCGGCAACAAACAGGAAAATCCTGGAGTACACCCCAGCGAAAATAAGAACTGCCAATATTATTTTAAGTCTCGTCCATAGTTTTCAGTTCAGGGATCTATTTGGCTATGATACGAGCCATCTATTTAAGGCGACATCAGCCCAAGTTAAACTTGCAAAAGAATTCTACGCGGAGTATTTAAAATTTGCGAGAAGTGATAAGGCACTTGCTGCACACCTTCTGATTCTAAAATGGGCGAAAGAACTCAGAGTAGAAAATTATTTCAGCCTCATCGATGAGAATGACTACCGGAGATCGAAGGCACCTGATGAGAATATTTTTCAGGAACCCGAACACGTCATTAAGGCTGAGCAGGAGCAGGTCTCTAAGATCCGGATAGACTATTCGAAAGAACCCGCAGGGCAGGCAGCAGTGATAATGTATTGTCTAAGTGCCTTGCAGCATTTTGAAAGCATGGAACTGGCTGAAATTCAGAAGATTGGGTTTGAAATTGGACTACTGGGCAGGCAGGGGATTGACCCATCCAATCATGATAAAAAGTACACGTTGAAGAGTATCCCTGGTAAAGAATTCTCAGGGCTACAATTGTTGGCTTATATGTACGCAGCCTTTCAGGTCATAGACCCTTTTTTGGATACAGGGTTGGACTTCAAAAAGGAATATGAGGAAGCTAAGAAACTATATGAAAAAAGATAATACCGAAATAGAAAAAATAACTGACCACCTGATCAAGTTCCGGGACGAAAGGAATTGGGAGCAGTTTCACAATTCAAAGGATCTGGCGTTAGCGTTATCGATTGAAGCAGCAGAGCTGACTGAACTGTTTCTTTGGAAAGGCGCTGAAGACGTAAACATCGGGAAACTGAAAGAGGAACTGGCGGATGTTTTTATCTATGCATTTCTCTTGGCAAAGAAGCATGATTTAGACATCAGCGAGATTGTTATTAACAAAATTAGAATAAATAGCGAAAAATATCCGGCGGAAAAGGCTAAAAATTCGGCAAAGAAATATCACGAGTTATGAGACTATGTACGGAACCCCTTTGTCAGCCTAAATATGTTGCAAACAGAACGCATGATTAAAGGCAAGGAAGATAGCCATCCGCAGCAATGCTCGGAGTTAAGCTAGTGATTGTTTACTCATCCACAAAAACCAAATTCCAAGAAGACGTTTTAACAAATGATATTGCTAACGTCATAAAAATTGCCTTCCAGAATGCAAGAGGTGTTACAGTTGGGCAGTCGGAAATAACTGCCTGGAAAAACTCGATGCAGTATATGGACCGCGTGTTGGCCGACAATGCCATTCCAGGAGAAGCGGGTGTCTCTATCGAGTATCATATTCCGCCATTGAACAAACGCATAGACTTTATATTGACGGGCATGGATCGTCAACATCGAGAAACAGCTATTCTTGTAGAGTTAAAACAGTGGGAACATGCGCTATTAACAACTAAAGACGCCGTCGTCATTACGAGGTTCAAACACGGGGACCAGGAAACACCACATCCATCTTACCAAGCGTGGACATACAAACGTCTTTTGGAAGATTTCAACCAGACTGTGCAAGAAGAGAATATTCGACTTTATCCTTGCGCATATCTTCATAATTATGAACCAGACGATGTTATTGCTAATGAGTTTTACAGTGATTATATTCAGAAAGCTCCTCTTTTCTTAAAGGGGGATGCTCTAAAGCTGCGGGATTTCATAAAGGCCAACGTCAAATATGGCGATAAAAATCACATTATGTACCGAATTGATCACGGCAAGATAAGGCCGTCCAAGAACTTGGCCGATCAGCTTGTGTCCATGCTCCGAGGCAACGAAGAATTCATTATGATTGACGATCAGAAAATCGCCTACGAAACGGCAACTAAGTCTGCAAAAGAAGCTTCGGTAAAGAACAAAAGAGTATTGATAATTGAGGGTGGACCCGGCACTGGGAAGTCTGTGCTGGCGATTAATCTGCTAGTAGAACTGACAAAGCTTGAGTTTGTTGTTCAATATGTTACGCGCAATTCCGCTCCCCGCTTAGTATACGAAGCAAAGCTCACGAACTCGTTTAAGAAATCACATATCTCTAACATGTTCAGTAGTTCAGGCGCGTATCATTCAGTTGATGCAAATATATATGATTGCTTAATCGTTGATGAGGCACACCGACTCAATGAAAGATCGGGCATGTTTAACCACCTCGGTGAAAACCAGATTAAGGAAATAATAGCGGCGAGTAAATGCAGCATATTTTTTATAGATGAAGATCAAAAGGTGACTCTCAAGGATATTGGTGATAAAGAAGAAATACGAAGGTGGGCAGAAAAGATAGGAGTCAAGGTTTCCGAACTCAAACTTGAGTCTCAATTTCGCTGTAATGGCTCTGACGGGTACCTCGCCTGGCTCGACAATACGCTTCAGATTCGTGAAACGGCGAATGATACGCTTGATGTACGGGACTATGATTTCCGTATAGTAGATAGTCCGGCGGAACTACATGACTTAATTTATGAAAAGAACAAAGAAAAGAACAAAGCCCGTATGGTTGCAGGCTATTGCTGGAAATGGGTCAGCAAGAAAAAACCAGAACTCAAAGATATTGTTGTAGATGCTTACAAAGCGACTTGGAATCTCGATACTGATGGGCAAACCTGGATCATCAAACCAAATTCAGTCAATGAAGTCGGATGCATACACACCTGTCAGGGATTAGAATTAGATTATGTTGGAGTGATAGTTGGACCCGATCTAGTAGTTCGCGGTGGTAAAGTAAAAACACAACCAGAAAAACGGGCAAGCACGGATAGGTCTATTCATGGGTGGAAACAGATGATGAAAGACGAGCCAAGAGACACGAGGACGCGCCTTGATGCGATTATCAAAAATACTTACCGCACACTCATGACCCGCGGGCAAAAAGGCTGTTATGTTTACTTTGACGATAAAGAAACTGAAAGATTTTTTAAAAATCGTATCGAAGCAGCAGCCTTAGAAAATGATGTTGTAACGAACGTTGTTCCTTTGTCTATCCGTAAGCAAGTGTCTTCCAGTTTGCCATTTCGCCGGTTACCCATTAATGAAGTTGTTCCTTTCAAGAACTGCGTGCCTATCTATGATCTAAAAGTGGCCGCAGGTCGATTTAGTGCTGAGCAGCAGGTTACTGAAGTGGTTCAAGGGGTAGAGTTACAGCGTCCAGAAGATTATGACTGGGCTGAACTGCCAAGCGTCTTTCGGCCACAACAGGGTTTATTCATAGCTCAGGTAATGGGCGAATCTATGAACCGGCGCATCCCTAATGGCGCGTGGTGCTTATTCAGATTGTCACCGGTAGGCACGCGCCAAGGGAAAGTCGTACTTGTACAACATAGAGAAATTCATGATACTGATACCGGTGGACATTATACAGTAAAGACTTATGAAAGCAAAAAAGATTTTTTGCCAGATGGAACGTGGAAACATAGCCAAATTATACTAAGACCAGAAACTACTGCACTTGGATATAAGCCAATTGTATTGAAACCAGAGGCTGAGAAAGATTTGCATGTCATTGCAGAATTGATTGCTGTGCTTGGATAAAGGCAATCATGCAAAAGTACGCAATGGACAGTTTAACCACAATTTTCAGGCAAGACCTTATATGGCATGGCTTTATTCATGCAGAGGGTGCATAGTTCGCATTTGTGCCTTCATTACAATTACCCCTTGTACTCCACAGCATTAACCTAGTGAACGATCTTATTTGTTCCTGTGAAAACATCCCACAGACTAAAACGGGGTAACAGTACAGAAAAGATTATCAGTCTGTTTTCTCTACCGGCAATTCGAACTGCCGCTCGTGAGTATTCGGGATAAAACCCTCCTGCATAAGCCCCTCTTCGAGAATGGCTAGGAGGGCTTTCTTTTTGATCACAGGATCTGAATATTTTGAGAGAAGCTCCTGAATCCGGTCAGAATAGAGCGATACAACCTTCAGCGCCTCATCGAACATCGGGCACTCAGGCAATACACCATGGGCCTCCAACATAGTTTTCACATCCTTGTCATCGGGTGGCAATTGATTGCTCATTTTTATTCCTCCAGAGAAGTCTGAGGATACCATACTGATTGAATGAATAGAAGAGGGGGCCGGGGTGAAGAAAGAGATGGGGAGAATCGCACGGGTAGTGGCATCGGGGTTTCCTCACCATATAACACAGCATTTTTATAGCACCACTACCACACCCGGCCACACTTAAAGAGTCCTCTAACTCTTTTCGCCATGACTTGCCTCCTTTCCTTTCCTTTTTTGTTTTCTTTTCAGTTGAAAGTCTCCCTCAATCCTCGCTAAAAGCAACTTCACGGTTTTTCTTGTCTGTGGCGTCGAATACTTTACTAATGGGTTGGGTGTAGCTCCATATAACATTAACAGGGCTTTAAAAGGAATACCGTAATTAGTAAGCAAGAGATTAATACTTACCACAAATATGTCTAAACAATAACTTCACTAGTAACTACTAACATAAAACAATAAAACATTAACGAAATTAATGTAATATTAATTGTTGAATAAAACTAAAGCATAAGCTAATATTAATATCTGAAATGTAAGGAAGGAATTAAAAAGAGATGTCTATGAAGAATGAAGTTTGCGATGCGTATTCGCTTTTTCGTAATCGTGCCAACCCTATAATAATTCTTGTATTAATTGTTCTTCTCTTCAACATTCTCTTATTCATTCCTTCATTCTCATTTGCTGAAAATTTCTCCACAAAAACCATCGGTGATTACGGCAATGTTACTGTCATGGAGGTTACGGGTAGTTATGACGCGAAGAACCCTGATGGGACTATTAACAGCCTCCCGCGTCAGATAATAACAGAGGAATTCTTCAAAACCCATAAAGACGAATATGACTTCATCGTTATCTTCTCCAACTTTTACTTTCAGATGCCTGATGCGGAGGCGAAGGCTTTTTATCTTCATGTGAAGAACGATATACAGGGCATAGGGAATCCGCTTTTCGACAACTCTTCTCTTTTCGGCAGCAACGGGAAACTTCAGGGAATCATCGATATGGGCAATATCGCAACTCTTTCGGTAGATCCTACAGACCCGGAATTTGAAGAAACGCTTTCCATACTCGCCCATGAGCATATGCACCGCTGGGGCGCATATGTGAAGTTCAAAGATTCACATGGAACTATCAGCACATACCTTTTGGGAAAAGACGACGCGCACTGGAGCTATCTGCTCAATTCATATGGCTCGGTGCTCTATGGCAACCAGTGGCAGGATAATGGCAACGGCACATTTACGTCAATCGCCACGCAGAAGTACTATAGCCCGCTGGATTTATACCTCATGGGTGTCTATGACAAATCACAGGTTCCCCCGATGCTTCTAATTGAGAATACGGATATCGATCCGGCAAGGATGCCCGCAATCGGTGCAACAATTGCAGGGACTCCCCGATACATCACTATAGATGACATCATCTCAGCAGAAGGGGAAAGAATTCCCGGGCGTGCAGACGCGCAAAAGAATTACAAGACGGCTTTCATCTTTATAACAGCGCCGGGCACGTTCACAGGGGATGAACTGTACGGGATAGAGAATATCAGAAACGGCTGGGTAACGAGGTTCTCGGTGCTCACTGACGGGAAAGGCATTACGCAGGTAGTTTCGACTTTGAAGGACGATATTCCTGTAAATCCGGGGATTCCGCTCCCTCCTTCCACTTCGCGAACACTTCCTCCTTCCATTGAAGACGGCGTCTCATGGCTGATGGACAACCAGAAGACTGACGGAAGCTGGATCGATTTGATTCAGACAACAGAGAGGGACACATCTGAAACAGTGTTCGCACTGAAGAACTTTACGGTTGCCGGGCAGCAGTATTCTGCGGGTCTCCAGTGGCTCGGCACCGATGATTCGGAAAATACGGATTATTTATCCCGCAAGACAGAAGCCCTTGCACATTCAGGCAGGGATGTAAACGCGTTGATCGAAATGATCGTTGCGAGGCAGAATCCCGATGGTGGGTGGGGTATCAATATGGCCTATACGAGCAACACCGCAGATACATCCCTAACGCTGAAGGCTCTGTCAACAGCAGGTTATGCAAACCAGAATATAGTTTCGGCTGCAATAGGATACCTGAAAACAAAACAGAATCCTGACGGCGGCTGGGGCGGCGACGATGAAAACAGTGCCATCGAGTCAACAGCGAATGCGCTTACTTCGTTCAGTAACTATCGCACGAATTACCAGATAGAAGACCAGATTACAAGGGGCATTGCGTGGCTGACACAAAGGCAAAACCAGGACGGAGGGTTCGGGAACAGTCCGAGCACAGTCTATGACTCAGCCCTTGCTGTTATGGCCCTAAGGGAATACAGCGTATCATCTCAGATAACAAATAACGGACTTGATTATATCCTCGACCAACAGTCAGAAAACGGAAGCTGGCATGAAAGCCCATACCAGACCGCACTTGCAATCAGCGCCGTATGGAAGGCGACAATAGACCCCGACCTGTCCGTCAAGGCCGATGACATAACGTTTATACCCTCTGTGATTACCAGCCTGCCGACGAATCTGGTTATGAATGTGAATATATGGAATTCCGGAAGAACAGATGTGTCCCAGGCGAAGGTAGCGCTTTACAAAGGGGCTATCTCTGAAGCCAACAAGATCAGTGAACAGGCCGTTGCATTTCCCGGTCAATCTTCTGTAACAGTTACGTTTTCCGTAGCGGTCAATGACGGGAACGAACACAGGTTTTATATTTCGGTTGACCCCGAGAACATATTGAAAGAGTCGAATGAAGCAAACAATACGGCTGTGAAGATACTCTACCCTCAATCCTCTTATGATTTCGAGATACTGCCTTCGGATGTTACAGTCTCTCAAAACCCTGTTGATATATTCAATGATGTAAAGATTACTTCAAAGGTAACGAACAAAGGCACAATGAATGCCTACAACGTGCAGCTGAAATACTATATCGATGATCCGCAGGGGGCTTTTGATATCGCAACGGCAACAGTGGACATCCCCGCAGGCACAACAATCACAAATGAAATCACATGGAGGGCTAACAAGGAAGGACAGAATCTCCCTATAACTGTTTTAGCTGATCCGTTCAATACCTTCCAGGAAATCTCAAAGGAAAATAATAAGGCATTCACCTACCTTACAGTAAACAGTTCGACAGAACCGAATCTTACAATCTCATACAAAGATATGACGATAACCCCGAACCCTGTAAATCAGGGAGGAAATGTGAATATCTCCGCACTCATCAAAAATGATGGGTTCTCTGCGGCATCGAATATAAAAGTAGATTTCTATAAAGGCAGACCCGGCGTGGATGGCGTGCTCCTCGGAAGCAGTATTATCCAGTCCCTTAATCCCGGTGAAAGCACAACTGTTTCGTCTGACTGGACGAATATCCCGGAATCCGGTGAAAGGATTATTTATGTAAGAGTGGATTCCGACAGCCAGATACAGGAGATAAGGGAGGATGATAACGACGCCTTTACAACACTGAAAATCCGCAGACTTCCTGATTTAACAGTCTCGACCAATTCGATCACATTCGCGCCTCCTGCTCCAAAAGAAGGCGATATTATTGCCGTCAATGTGACAATAAAAAATAGGGGAGAACAGGGGGTGTCTGATGTGACAGTAAGGGCTTATGAAGGCGGTACAATTATCGGTTCACAGATAATATTATCGATACCGGGCAATTCACAGGCGAGCACGACTTTTACGTATGACACAGCAGGAAAGAGCGGCGCACACGAGATAACAGTTGTGGTTGACCCTGATAATGCGATCACAGAACAGAGTGAAGATAACAATAACGCATCGAAACCCTTCGGCGTTCAGAACGCTAATCTCTGGCTGACCGAACAATATATATCGCCCAACGGCGACGGAGTAAAAGACAGCACACAGTTCTTCTTCAGGCTTAGTTCATCACAAACTGTGAAGATACTTGTGTTTAATAACAAAGAACAAACTGTACGGACATTCAGAGGAAACGAGTTTAACGATACCACCAGCGGGAATATCATATGGGACGGACTTGATGATAACGGAATGGTGGTTGACGACGGACAGTATCAGATAAAGATAGTCGGTACAAATAATAATGTTCTCGGAAGTTTATTGGTTGTGGTGGACAATAACCGCTCACCTTTAACTGATGCAATAGGGACAAAATACCTCTTGAATACCAATCTCACATGTATGCTGCCTGATATCTACGATGAATGGGAGTGGCTTCCGAATGAGAGCGGCATTGTTTTCAGCATAAACTATTCATCTCCAAACACACCGGAATATCAGAAAGGTCTGTATGCAATGTCACCAAACGGAGATGACATTATAAGATTGATACCGGAAGCTTGGTCTGCCGATAATTATGCTTATTATCCTGATAGTGACGGCATTCTATCTCCTGACGGAAATACGGTTGCATTTAGGTTATGGAAGTATAAGGAGGAAGATAATAGTTACTGGCAAGAATTATGGACTGTCGATGCCGATGGCAGAAATGTAAGGCCTATTGTGCAGGATAAAAGAGAAAATTTTTATAGTGATGATTATTTCTCCGGTATCGCTTGGTCTCCTGACAGTAAGGATATTGCATATATCTCTGATGTTGCCAGCCCCCCTGATTATTATGAAATTGCTGAATTATGGATTGTCAATACAGATACCTTAGAAAAAACAAAGATTGATGATGCAAATTTCTTTGTAGCATATTACGAATACGGAGTGAAGTTTGTTGAATGGGCGTCCGACAGCAATGAAATAGCCTATGTTTCAGGTCATAACTGTCCTTATCTTGGCAACTCGGATTGTCATCATATTGAAGAACTTAAAGTCTCGGATAGATTGGGGAATACCAAAAACGTTTTTACTGCTACGAGTCTTAATTTTGATGAATCATTTAAAGAAATAAACTGGCTTGTTAATAGAAAAATAATCGCGATCGTAAAAGATCATTTGAATTGGAAGACAAAAATTTGGCTTTTCGATGCGAGCGGCAATGGAGATAACAAAGAACTTATCAGTGATTATGATTTCTACGACGAATTCTCCATAGCTCCCGACAAAAAATCACTTGCCTTCATTACGTCAAGAGAAAAGGCGCGGCTTTTAAACGTTGCCGATGTGAACGGAAATACTTATGTCCTGCATGAACTTGAAACATCTGCCCCATTATGTTTCCCCTCTTTATACAATCTTGTCTGGTCGCCTGACAGCAGTCGAATAGCTTTTCTTGAAACGATTACCGCCTGCGGTGATTGTCCCAGCTCTCTTTGTTCTGAAGCATTTGAACCTCATATCGTTGCCATTGATCTAAAAACGAAAACAGAGAGCATTCTGTCTCATGATTCACTCCATATGGTGCAGTGGCTATCCGACAACATTTCCATCGTCGGTCAGAGATACGATAAGCATGGTCGTGAAGTACTGTCCGTGGTCAACACAGAGAAAGGAGACATTGTAAATATAACGTTCGATATGGATGTTCCCTATTCTGAAAATAAATTGGTATCGCCCCTCGAAGGTTATCTCTCCTTTTATAAAAATGTTGACCCATCGAGTGTCTGTTACGGCAGTGGCAATCAAGACTTGTGGGCTATCAGTTCTCTGCTGAACCTCACCGTCAATTTGAGCGTGGTCAAGGAAAAGGCATCTCTTATTCTGAAGGGAACCGCAGCGGATCTGCATTTCGACGGCTATGTGCTCGAATATGCCGATACGAATACTCCCGAGACCTGGAACCTCATAATTCCTCCTTCGGATATACCGGTAGTGAACGATATATTCACCGCCTGGGTTTCGCCATACGAAGGTACTTTTTATGTAAGAGTCACTGTTTGGGATAAAGCGGGAAATGTTGCAATGAACAGGAAAAAGATATCCTGGGGTCTTTCTTCGAGCATTACGAACCTCTATAAAAGCCGTGAGATGTTCTCTCCCAATGGGGATGGGGTGAAAGACACCATTGAACTGCACTACAGGGTACTTGAGCCAGTTCATCTCGAATTTACCGTCTATGACGCAAATAATAGCGTCATCAGAACAATAAAGAGGGATTATAGCTCTCCTGCCGATGACTATATTACGTGGGACGGCCGCGACAGCAGCGGGAAGATTGTTTCTGACGGAAAGTACAGAATAAAAGTCTTTGATTACGAATTTTTCGTTGAAGTCGACAACACACCTCCTGAGGCAGGGATTAGTCTGACGGAAATAAAGCAAGATTTTGACATAGCAACGCCTGAAGGTTCTCTGGATTTATATGTTGTCCTTTATGGGCATGCCGTCGACAGCAATATGAAAAACTGGTCGATTGAGTACGGCGAGGGTGAAAACCCTTCTGACTGGTACAATTATTTCAACGGAATGGACCAGCTTGTCGGGAAAGACGAGGATGGGAATCCTGTTCTCAATCCGGTGAAGGATACAGCTTTGATAGATTATACAGGACCGGGCATTACATCGCTTGTTGGAATGAAACTCCGGATTACCGCAGAGGATTTTGCAGGAAATAAAAGTTCAGACATCACAGATTTTCTTGAAGAGAAAATAAACCTCTATGACCACCAATGGAAAGACTTGTATGAACGTTTTGCTTTATCGGATCAGGATACGAAGTATCCAGCTCTGGCTCTCCCAGTGATGCATATTCTCGGAGGACTGGAGACCATCAGATTGCCTCTCGCAACTATGAATCTACAATATTACAGCAATAGAAAATGGTCCGATACTCCGACGGTTGTTCCATCGATATCGGGGATGACGAATTTGGCGTGGGATCGCTCTTCTGATGCTCAGGAAATAAATGCCGTAAGAATAAAAGGCGTTGACATTATGGGAATGAAACATCTTTCAAATGAAGTCCTTATCTCATCTATGTTCTTTCTTGACCTCTGCGCTATGCAGGCCGAGAATTTCCTTTTTGAAGAGCTGACAGTATTAAAAGTCCAGGTAAGAAGCGATGATGACAGTTGTTATACCCAATGGACGGATTTTCAGGTCTATGATGCTGCCAAAGGGGATTCAGTCCCCATCGGCACATTTCCCATCCATCCGAGTATTCATGAGGACATGCACTATAATTTCAGAATGATCGGAATCGGAGTAAGCGGTAAATATTATATTGATCAAGATAATGAAAATAATAAGTATCCGCCTACAGATTGCGGGGAAGAGGAACCGCATCTTTTGAAATTAGTACTCAAAGTAGATTACAACGAGGCTGACTGCAGTCTAACAGTTGACGGCATAGCCAAACTTAAGGCGTATCTCAGCGGATATCAGGACAATATTGTATTGAAGACCTTGAGTTATTACCTTCAGAAACAGGAAGGAGATCAACTCGTCCGCAGATTCGAGCTTTCGGGAGGAAGATTGAGTGATACAACAATCGATACAAACTCCCTGCCCGAAGGGAACTATCCTGTAAGGGCTGTTCTCTCATATCTTGATTTAGACGACAATACAATCAAAGAAATAGCAGCAACGAATTCCCTCATCGTTGACCGCGTCCTTCCAATTTCCCGGATAACCTATCCTGATAAATCCCTCATGTTGTGTCCGATCAAGATTTCTGATCACAAAGAAGACTGGTACGGGATAAACGTTGAAGGAATTGCAGTGGATAATACCGATGTGAAGAGATATGAGCTTTATTATGGAATCGGAGAGAATACCGGGCAGTGGTTGCCTGCAATGACCAGGAAGTATGATCCATCCCGAAAAGCTATAGTAGACGCACCAATTACTGGAAATGGTTCAAAGCAGGGAGAACTCGGCGTCTGGAATGTTACAGATATGAAAGGACCAAGTTTTTCCCTTAAACTCAAAAATATCGATATTGCAGGTAATGTAAGCTGCTATGCAACAGATTTTTCTATAGATAACGTTGTGGAAATAACAAATCTCTCTATAGATAAAACCCTGTTTTCACCCAATGGCGATGGTGTTCGGGATGATATAACAATTAATTACCAAATCGATGAATATGCTACTGCAGATGTAAAGGTGTTTGAGTTGCATGAAGAAGCAGATGGTTCATATATCCCTGACACCACTCCTGTAAGGACAATAGCATCGGGATTGCAACATCTTAGCGGTATGGCGAGTGCTTCATGGGACGGGAAAGACGATTCCGGCATGACAGTAGCAGGTGGTAGGTATGCGATTGCGGCACTGGCAAAAGATTTCTGCGGCACTACGACTATGAAATGGATCGATGCTGAGGTTGATAACACTCCGCCAACAGCTATAATTACCTATCCGAGGCCGCCTGACCCCATTGGCAATATCGTTGAAGTTCAAGGCACCGCAGATGATACGCATTTCCAGAGCAGCACCCTCGAAGCAGGACAAGGCGATAGTCCTGATACATGGAATCTTATCTCATCAAATTCGACCACTATTCAAGAAGATATTCTTGGCATATGGAATATCTTCGGTCTTAATGGGATATGGACATTAAGACTTACAGCATCTGACACCGCAGGAAATAAAAACGAAACAACCGTCGTTATTGATCTTGGTGTAAGGAAAGACCTTATAAAAGACCTTAGCGCAACCCCGAGGCTTTTCTCGCCGAACACTGACGGACGACTTGATACAGTGAATATCAATTATGAACTTACAGACGCATGTCAGGTACAGATAAATATCCGTGATTCAATTGGGGTCATAAAAAAGACTTACACAACTACTACACCATCGGCGGGAACGTATTCTTTTATATGGGACGGCAGAGATAGCCTTGATGCAATCGTAATTGATGGAACCTATACCGCCAAACTAAGCGCAGCTCTTTCGTCTAATTTCTCTGTCACACATGAAGAAGCTGTAACGATAGTCGGCGATTCAACCCTGCCAATGATTGATATCAGAAAACCTCTGAATAATTCCTACCTTAAAGGCGATATCGTCATAAACGGTACAATAGTGGACAATAATATTCTCGAATATTCGATAACCTATTCAAGTGACACAGGCTCTGCTCTGGTAGATAAAGCGAATCAGAACAGGGAGAATTATACCTTCGGGATACTCGATGAACTTCCCGAAGGAAGTTATTTAATTCAGGCCCAGGCAAAGGACTTCGGTGAGAACTCCGCAGTGGTAAATATACCTTTTACAATCGACCGGACTCCGCCAAAAGTTACTCTCGACAATCCCACAGAGGGTGAATATTACGGTTCCGGCAGGAATACGATATCCGCAGCGGGAGTTATCACAGAAAAGAACCTTGATGTCTATAGTCTGAGATACGGCTTAGGGGATAATCCCACACAATGGACGGAACTGACGTCAGGGAATACCATGCCCGGCAATCCGCAGCTCTTCACGTGGCAGGTCGGCAAAGCCGATGGAATTGCAGACGGCCTTTATACCCTTTCGCTTTATGCAAAGGACAAGGCAGGGTCAACAGGCGAGGCAAGGGGCAGGATAACGATCGACAATACACCTCCGGAAGTATCGATCACCTCTCTTCAGGACGGAGGGTATGTCAGGTCGCTGATTGATATAAAAGGAACTGCTTCAGATTCAAACTTCGAAAAGTTCACTCTTGAGTTATCTGAAGGCCCGTGCAGCAGCGCCTTTAAATGGGCAATCATAAAAATATCTGCAAATTCAGTAAGGGACGGAATAATCTATTCATGGAAGGCACTTCCCTCTGACGGAGATTACTGTCTCAGACTTACGGCAATCGATAAAATCGGGAATAAATCAGATACAAAGGCCAATGTTAAGGTAGATACACATCCGCCCGTACCAACGGCGCTCTCAGGTAAAATCGAAAACAGATCCAATACACGACTCACATGGACACAAAACACAGAGCCGGACCTTTCGGGATATAACCTATACAGAGACTCACAGAAGATAAATACGACGCTCATAAGTGATATAACATACCTTGATCAGAACCTTGCAGAAGGGATTTATGCATATAGCGTTACAGCTGTGGATTTTGCCGGCAATGAGAGCGAACATTCAAATGAAATAAAACTCAAAGTAGATAGTACGGGGCCCGACGCGAAGATACACTCGCCGTTGGACGGTTCGATGGCGAGCGGCATTGTAGATATCAAGGGAACCGCGTACAGCGCCGACGATTTCAGACAGTACAGGATTTATATCGGGCAGGGATCAAATCCGTCCACCTGGAACCGTATAAGGACATCCCCTGTGCCGGTATCATACGGCGCTTTGACTCAATGGGATACCCTTGGTTATAGGGGCTTATATTCCATTAAGCTTGAGGCAGAAGACCTTACAGGCAATATTAGCAGCCATCAGATAGTCATTTCCATTGATGATACACCACCTGCGCCTCCAGTTTTTATTTCGGCAATCCCGAATGGTACAGATGTAATTCTTACCTGGCAGGCAAACACAGAGCCTGATCTGGCGGGCTATCTGCTTTACAGAAACAACCAGCTCGCAAATGTTTCAGGCACTGTGATAGGAGACCTGAAGCCGTATCTCATATCCGGGACAACATATCTTGATAAAAACGTGCCTGACGGCAAGCACAACTATTTTCTTATCGCAGCGGACCAGGCGGGGAACCTGAGCGAACAGTCGAATGCGCTTGAAGTGAATATCGATACCCGTCCGCCCCATGCAACCATCGGTGAACCTGCGGACAAGTATAAATTCCAGGATATACTTTTTATACGGGCCGAGTCGCCTGATACCGATATATCAGTGCAGTTCCAGTATAAAAGGGTTCAGGATTCAGTCTGGGACAATTTATGCAGCCCCGTAACTCAGACCCCTTATACCGTAAACCTTGATCCTGTATCCTTCGGATTGCCCTATGGCGACTATAATCTGAGGGCATTGGCAACAGATCAGGGAGGGAAGACGGATCCGTCACCGGCTTCCATAACTCTCGCCTATACGGATATGACATCCGGAGACATACCTCATGACCTTAAGGCCGTGACAAACGGCAAAGACGTTGCTCTTACATGGACCGGTAATGCACACTCCGATCTCGAAGGATATAACGTCTACAGGACATCGGGAACCTCGAAGTCAAAGATCAACGGATCGCCCATAACAGAGGCTGCCTATCAGGACCAGGACCTTCCGGATGGGGTCTACACGTATGAAGTTGCTGCAGTGGGTATGTACGGAAATGAAAGCAGCCCGTCCAGCAGTGTATCGGCAAAGGTGTACGCTCCATCAATACAGCAGCCTTATACGCCCACCGGACAGCAAATCATAGAAATCCACGGGAGTAATGCATCAGCAAATTCCACTGTGGAGCTGTTTAATGAGACATTGAACGGATTGTCGCCGGTGGGATCTGCAAGCGCTGATGCAGAGGGTAAGTTCATTCTCCCGCAACTGAACCTGAGTCTTGGCGAAAACCGGGTAACGGCAAAGGCAACAGACAATGACGGGAACATAAGCAGAGTTTCTGATATGGCGGTTGTTGTGTACAATGAACCGCCTTCTGTACCTGTCGGCTTCACGACAGCTGTCGAGGACCATTCAGTTACTTTAACCTGGAGCCCCAATACGGAACCGGACCTCTCCGGCTATAACCTTTACAGAAACGGTGAAAAGATGAACGGGCCTATGGCAGTAATAACAGGCTCTGTAAATTCGTCTTCCTCATATTATTACAATCTTCCGGCAAAGGCCTTTGATTCAGACACGGCCACGTACTGGATGCCGGCCTATAACTATGATACTTTTAAGCCCGTTTGGTGGGAGATAGCCCTTTCGTCTCCGGAGCTGATTAACCATCTGGAGATATACTGGGGTAATAGAAACGAGGCTGGAGAGGAAACCGTCTATGCCGGAAAGTATTTCGAGATACAGATGTGGTCGGGATATGCCTGGATAACTCATACCAGGGTGACCGGGAATAACGATGCAGTAAATGTTTTTGATTTGCAGCCCTCCTATCGGACGGACAAAATCAGAATATATATAACAGACACCACAGACGTAAATTATTCAAAACAGGTCATGCTGACGGAATTAAAAATCCTGAAAGACAATTTGATTACAGGCGCGTCGTATGATGATTTAGATCTCGATGATGGAGAATATAGGTACAACGTCACTGCTGTTGACTATTACGGATTCGAAGGGATGCCTTCGGATGAGGATGAGGCTGATGTCGGAGATATAACACCGCCGTCATCCCCGCAGAACCTGACCGCGACCGCATCAGGTTCGGATGTGGTATTAAACTGGGCTTCAGATTCCGAACCCGATCTGACGGGATACAACATATTCAGGAATACAGCTCAGGGTTGGTTGAAAATCAATCAGTCAATAGCAACCGTGACAGCCTATACCGATACGAACCTCCTTAACGGAACGTATAGCTACAGAGTTACGGCTGTAGACGCTGCAGGGAATGAAAGTCTGCCGTCAAATGAAGCAGTTGCAAACGTGTCTGTTCCCTCGCCTGAGCCGCCGGTCAATCTGCGGGTTACCCCGGTTCCCGAAGGCGGCGGTCTGAGCACTGCATGGGATTATCCCGGCACTGCGGCAGGTTATACCCTTTACAGGAGCTTAACAGCAGGAGGACCATATACAAAAATCGGCTCTCTTCTCCCCGGCACATCTTATCTCGACTCAGGACTGACAAACGGCACCGCGTATTATTATGTGGTTACCGCGGTAGATTCCATCGGAAATGGAAGCGCCTATTCCAATGAAGCAACAGGAATCCCATCGGACGTCATATTTCCGGCGAAGCCTGTTCTCTTTTTCCCGGCCATTTCGGAGAACGCGGTTGTTCTCTATCATGAAACAACGGATATCTCTGGTTTTGCAGAACCGGCGCATGTAGTTGAGTTATCCGGGAATGGTGAATATCTTGGAAAAACCGATGCCCTCGGTGACGATTTGATAGAGCGCTTCGCATTGGATGAGAACATGTACAGTATCGAGGTTTCTCCTGACGGGAAGACGATGGCCTATGAAAAGAATAATGTTCTCTGGGTTACGAATATTTCTACAGAGGATACCGTCCGGATATGCGAGGATGGATTCTCTCCTGTATGGTCTCCTGACGGCAATAGGATTGCTTATATATATGCCGATAATAACTGGAATGACCGTATAGCGATATATGATTTAAGAACAGCAGAGAATATTCATTTGACTGCTGATGCAGACGTGTACGAGTACGAGCCTTCCTGGTCGTTTGACGGCGGCAAGATCGCCTTTATAAGCAGCAGGGGAGGCTCGGATGATGTATGGATTAAAGACCTCAATTCAGATTCTTTAACGCAGGCTACACACAGCGGATATGCATCCAATCCGAAGCTGTCTCCTGACGGTACGAAAGCATTATATTTTGAATACCAGAACCTTTACGTAATTGACTTATCCAATGGCAATACCTTAATGGTTGATGATAACACCGACTGGTATTCTCTTGACTGGTCTCCGGACAGCAGGAGAGTGCTGTTTGTATCCTGTGCAAACGGCAATGGCGATATCTTTGTGTATGATCTGGATAATGCTGCGAAGACGCAGGTTGCGGAGTCGGTCAATGGAGTGTATAATCCGACTTGGTCACCGGACGGAAAAAGCATTATTTTTGTGCAATACGGGATCGACTGGACCGGATCCCTCTGGATAACATCTTCTAATACGCAGGCTCAAAGGAGGTTATTGCCGCACAATTCATATTGGCTGTATGATCTGTCATGGCTGAGAACAGGGGGCATTACCTATAGGGAGCCGGATTACGTATTGAATACCCTCTATCTCAAAGGGTATTTCAGTTTTAGGGATATGCAGTTGGAGACAGGAGAAAATATATTCTCTGCAATCGCTGCAGATGCGACCGGCAACCGAAGCGTGGCATCGGATCAGATTTCTGTTATCCTGGATGCAGGCCGACTTCCCGATCTGGAGGCGACGGAAGATGAGATCTTCATTTATCCGTCAGTGCCGCTGACGGGTCAGAATGTTTCGGGGGACATCATTGTATGGAATAAAGGTAAGACAGAGGCGCGGGACGTGGATACGAATGTCTATATCTGGGATTCTACGGGAAACATGAAACTGATTAAGTCAGAGCATGTTCCTTCAATAGCCCCTGATTCCGGAGAGACAATATCTTTCACTTGGGATACCGGCAATAAGACCGGCCTAAATAGAATAATCGCAGTGTTAGACCCGCAGAATAAAATCAGTGAACAGAATGAAACGAATAACGTTGTTACGAAAGAATTCATGGTTGCAGACAATGAAGGTGTTTTCATTACTGCGAATCTGAACAGCGACAGGTTCGGAAGCGATCAGGATGTGGATATCGGCGTGACCATCATAAACAGCGGCCGTGAAAGAAACGGAACCTTGGACATTTTGATTGAAGATGAAAACGGAAATCAGGTGAAGACAGTGGATTCGTTCGCGGCGCAGCTCACTTACGGCGCTCAGGAGCATCGCCATATCCAGTGGAATACCGGTTCTACATATGCAGGCACTTACAAAGTCCATGTTATCTTCAGAGATGGAGCAGAAGTCATCGCCGAGAATAGTACTCACTTTACCATCTTGCCCGATATGGATATCAACTCTTTTATTGTGACCGATAAGATCGCCTACGGTTCAAACGAAGACGTACTCATGACAGTGAATATCAGGAATAATGGTAAGAATTATGTTATCCCTGGACTGGATGTGAAAGTTAAAATCACAGATGAGTTCAATAATGCAGTTTTCGGCGACGTAAAAGATATCATCAATCTTCTCCCCGGCGCTTCTCACAACATTAACTCAACCTGGAACACCAGCCTGAATCCAGCCGGCGCTTACAGTATTGTCGTGGAGATATTCCGCAACAATGAATTGGTCCTGAATAGAGCGGCATCGTTCAGTGTCAAAGCCTCACCGATCATTACCGGCAACATGACCGTTACTCCGGCGGTCGTTATAGCCGGCAATACAGCAGTTATCGATTATACCGTACAAAACACGGGCAATGCAGCCGTAAGTGGGCTGGGCCTAAACCTATTTATTATAGATCCGGAAACTCAGGCGATCATGAGTGCCCGTGAAGATATGATAGCCCTTGGCATCAACAGCAAAAAGAGCGGAGAATTCACGTCTTCTACTCAAGGCTATAGCCTGAAGACATATACTGCATTACTCCAATCTGCCCATCAGGGAAATACAAAAACCCTGGCAACGGTATCCTTTACCGTTAAAGACGGTACAACGCCGGTGGTTACGATTATCTCTCCAGTCGGCGATTACAATTCAATAAGTTCCTTTGCCGTCTCTGTTATCGACGATGCATCTGGCGTCGATAGAGTCGAGTACAAGCTGGACAGCGGAAAGTGGATACCCCTGGCAGTATCCGATCTGTCTTCCGGCAGGTATTCAATTACGTGGACGCCTCTGAAAGCGGATGAAGGGACCCATAGTGTAAGTTTCAGGGCTGTTGACAAGGCAGAAAATATGAGTGTTCCTGTATCCGCTGGTTTCACCGTTGATATTACGCCTCCACCTCCACCTGTGATCTCATCTCCTCCTGATAATTCTTTTTTACAGTCAAGAACCATTGATATTCGGGGTGTCGCGGAGCCTGGCTCACTGGTGACAATGGTCGTTGCGGGCAACTATGCGGCAAAGGCAGATGCGGTTACCGGTGAGTTCATTTTCGAGGGGATATCGCTGAAGCCCGGGATAAACAAACTAATTTTTACGGCTGAAGACAGTACAGGCAACAGAAGCGACCAGACAACCCATACACTGCGCTTCGACATCAGCGAGTGGCTTACCGGAACACTCTCTGTCGATCCCAATCCCGCATATCAGGGCGAGGATATAACGTTTACCTATACTATTGTAAACAGCGGCGACGAAGATATCCCTTCCCTCACCATAGGCATCTCAATAATGAACCATGATATGCAGGAGGTCATTAAGACGCTTGAAAGCATAGTCAGCATATCTAAAAAATCGACCCTTTCCGGCACCCTCGCCGACAGTCTGGATGTCGCACCGGGAATATATGCCGCCGTACTATTTGTTTCAAACGACCAAATGGCGCAACCAAAAACGCTCGGCATTGCGAATTTTGAGATCAAGGCGTCTATTGAAGCGGAAAAGACTCTTACCGATGTTGTCAATTTACTCGTCTGGATCAATGATGACTGCCATGAACGAAGGGGAATGCATACAAGATGTAAAGATAACCATGAGAGATGTAAGTGGGTAGATTCGGCAGAGGAACTTCTCAGGAAGACTGTGGATAGTTATTCGATCGTTTACGATAAGAAGGACTTCCAGGCAGAACTGAGAAACCATTTATATACGGACATTCTGATTGTTGGAAATGAGCAGCCGCTGGAGGATCATTGTGACAATGAATTAAGGGAGTTGGTATATTCTGGAAAAGGCATCATCTCTTCCCTATTCCTGAAAGATGGTGAATACCGGAAAGATAAAGAGGAGGATAGTTCGCTTTTCGGGGTAGGATATAAAGGACGCCTTTCCGGTGATGACCATGATATCGATCTCGTCGACAGTCCTGTTTCAGCGGCCGGGACATTAAAGACTCAGGGAGAGGCGCTGCGCATCGAGGCAGCAGAAGGCGCAACTGTAGCAGGGTGGATAAAGGCAGGGAAGGGCAAAGACGGGAAGTGTAAAGATGAAAGCTATCCTGCAATCGTGTTAAATGAATACGGGACCGGGAAGACCGTTTACTGTGCCTTTGATATTGCAGCCTCCCTGGACAGCCAGAGCCACGACCGGTTGTCGGAAATATTGAAGAATTCTATTCATTATGTCCATAAAATACTACAGGCAGACTCCTTTGCTCCCTATCATGGCATACCCGTTGAGATAAATCTTAACAGCACTGGAAGTGTCCTTAATCTCAGGATAACGGAAACATATCCTTCTGATGTCAAAATATATGACTCTCCGGCAAGCCGGTGGATAACCGAAAATCCATGGACCATGACCACGCGTCTTGAACCCGGGGAGCCGAAATCGATACGATATTTTGCTCTTCTGCCCGATATAACCGGAACATATACCTTGGAGACTGACATCGAATATTTGGACAACGGTTCATATATTCCATACCGTAATCTCAGCGAAGATTTTATAGTCGATAAAAATACCGTTACGATAACCGGCGATATCATCGCAGCTCTGAACGAACTTCAGGCAGAAGGAAGACAGAAGGCAAGGATTAACGACGCGATCAGACATGTAGATTACGTACAAAAGCGCAAAGTTATAGGCGGTCACGATATTGAGAAAAACATCTCCGACATACTCAAGGCGATTGATGCGCTAATCTCCCTTAACGGCATCGACGTATCTGCAATCAGGCTTCAACTGAACACTCTTCTCAGAATATGGGAGGGCAGGTATTATCTGAACTCCATGCAATAAAGGGTATTTTTTCAGTTAAAAGCTACCCTCCTTATTGTATTCTAAAAGAGAGGGGAGTTACTTATTGCCATGACGGCATTTAATAAACGTGTTTCCGATGTTTCACGGTGAGGATAAACACAATATGCTTTGCATTATAAAGCTCATAGACAATGCGGTAATTGCCGAGTCTCAGAGAGAACTCTCCTTTATGACTGCCGACGAGTGGTTTTCCGCTCCTTGGGTTTTCAGAAAGAGATTCGATTTTAGAAAGGATTCGCATAAAGAGCTTCCGGTCGGATTTATGGAGAGCCTCAAGATCGGAGTCCGCCTCCTTCGCAAGCCCAATATGGTAGGTCATCTAAGCTTGAGCCGCGACTTAAAATCCTTGAGGGAAACCGTTTTGCCTTTCCTGACCTGTTCTTTTGCCCTTGCTATGGCCTCTTTCTCTTCCTTGTGGGAAAGAATGTCGAGTGTTTCCAGGAGACCTTCAAATTCATCCGCGCTGAGAATGACGGCTTTATCAACTCCGTTCTTGGTTATCGTAAAACGGTCATATTTATCGTCAACGTCTTTTATGATAGCAGAGAGGCTTTTCTTGGCCTCGGCAAGCGGAATTGTCTTTGTCATGTCGCCGCTCCTTTCGATATTATTATTGACTATAATTATAGTCTATTTATTCTATGACAATCAATTGGGGAAAAGGACAATACATTATGAGTGATTTCGAGTCTTTTTTTTCAAAAAAAAAGGCCGAATGTCAATAGTCAAGTCTGACCCCTAATATGGTATATTCATTATTTTCCTCCAGTGAAGTTTTAGGGATTTGTAAGAATTCTATGGTCTGCTTAACACCATTATCAGCTATAATTCTTCTAAGAGCAATGGAATACAGTATTTTGACTAATGACAGGTCGTACTTATTTCATCGGTTTTCAAGTGAACTGTTTGATTTGAAGTTCTTCCTGAAGCAGACAAATTTGAATCCCGACATAAATATGCGGAGTACAACTGATATTCAATTGACAAAATTCAAATTTGTCATTATATTTAGTCTGTTTTTAGCATTAACGCTGTCCCGTTAGAAATATAAAAAAAAGGGGGTAACAACTATGGGGAGGGTGAAAACTTTAATAGTGACAGTCGCTCTAATCTTTGGAGTTATTTGCCTGTCTGTGTTTTCTCATACGACAGAATCATGGGCTTATGATAAGTGTCTCTATATTTATGAAGCGCTCTTAGATACCGATAATAATGAGTCAACCGGCTCTAATGGGGATCAAGTCATGGTAATTCAAGGTGGTGAGATCTCACACGCTATACACGGCATTGACTATATAGTGAGGGTAGAAGCCGATATTTGTGCAACAGAAGGACAAGAACTTGGTCCCATTCGTATTCTTAGATGGAATAATATTGACTCCAAATTTGGGTTAGAAACAAGCTATCCTTCAACATACGGCATAGGGTTTGGAAATGGCGACATAACGACTCCACCCCACCATGCTGATGTGATAGAATTTCAAGCTTTCAAATCTGACATGGGAAATCCTCCAGGGCCAATGAAGATTGTCTATCATGCAAGCTATTCAGCCGCTACCGATAATGACTACACAGCCGCATTCTTCTACCCGGAGAGGACTTTTGGTGTTCCATCGTTTTCTCAATGGGGAATGATAATCCTTTTGGTACTCCTTGCTGTCTCTGCAATATGGATGCTGAAGAAGCGGAATTCTGCAACGGTCAGAGTGCTCTGTTCACTGCTTATTGTGCTAAGTATAGCGGGCATTGTTTCGGCTAATCTTGTATGCCCAGAGAAGATTTGTCTTGATGGTCTCGTTGAAGACTGGAATGAATTTTTTGCAACTCCTTCTGTAAACGATCCTGTTGGAGATTCTTCGATTGGAGATTCTGGTGAGGATATTTTTAAAGGATATATAACCTCAGATGATACCCATTTCTATTTCAGAATGGATATCGTTGGTGGCCCTAGATGATACCCATTTCTATTTCAGAATGGATATCGTTAGTGGCCCTTTGCCAGAAGAAGAATAATTAGCTGAGCATACAATTGATAACGATGGGGCTTGAGAAATCAAGCCCTGTCGTCTTTTTAGGTAGGATGTAATGATCTGCAATTCAGTTTTTATCTGAATTCGTAATAAAACTACCTGCATTTTTCATTAAGGAAATGCAGCAATAATTAATACTTCCT
>Ga0209254_10000525_pt1 | contig 31442 bp, 34 predicted proteins | sample FrelakmetDIP11DI_FD_187148 | JGI IMG/M metagenome (GOLD analysis project Ga0209254, IMG submission 187148) | Freshwater lake sediment microbial communities from the University of Notre Dame, USA, for methane emissions studies - DIP11 DI (SPAdes)... | ecosystem: Environmental > Aquatic >... | reverse complement strand
TCCGAGCGGGCGCTGGCGAACAAGGTCGGGCTGAAGGACGTGCTGGCGATGACGGCGGAATTCCGCAAGACCAACACGACGACGCCGGTGGTGCTGATGGGCTATGCCAATCCGGTCGAGCACATGGGCTACGAAGTCTTTGCCCAGGCCGCGAAAGCGGCCGGGGTGGACGGCGTGCTGACGGTGGACATTCCACCCGAGGAATCGGCAGGCGTGTCGGACGTCTTCAAGGCAGCCGGGCTCGACCCGATTTTCCTGCTGTCGCCGACCACGCCGGAATCGCGCGTAGAACAGGTGGCGGCGGTCGCCGGTGGATTCATATACTACGTGTCGCTGAAAGGTGTGACGGGCTCGGCAAACCTCGATACAGCCGAGGTCGCGCGCAAATTGGAAATGATACGAAGGCATTGCAGCCTGCCGGTCGGTGTCGGTTTCGGCATCCGTGACGCGGCGACTGCCGAGGCCGTGGCCCGCATTTCTGACGCCGTGGTGGTGGGCAGCCGCATCGTGAGCGAGATTGAAACCGCACCCGAGGGCGGGTGCGTCAACCGCGTCAAGGCGCTGGTGCAGGACTTGCGCCGCGGCGTCGACGCGGCGTCGAAATAAAGGGAGAAAACCATGAGCTGGTTCCAGAAAATTCTGCCGCCCAAGATCAAACGTCGTGCGCTGGCCGATAAAAAATCCATGCCCGAGGGGTTGTGGTCCAAATGCCCGGCGTGCAACGAAGTGCTCTACCGTGCCGACCTGGAAAGCAATCTTGAGGTATGTCCGAAGTGCGGTCATCACCATCGCATCGGTGCACGGCAGCGTCTGGCAATGCTGCTGGATGCGGAGGGTCAGCACGAGATCGGCGCTCAGGTGACACCGCTTGATCCGCTCAAGTTCAAGGACAGCAAGAAATACCCTGACCGTCTCAAGGAAGCCCAGTCCGGCACATCGGAAACCGACGCGCTGGTGGTGCTCGGTGGCAGCGTCAAGCGTTTGCCAGTGGTGGCAGCCGCATTCGAATTCAAATTCATGGGCGGATCGATGGGCTCGGTGGTGGGCGAGCGTTTCGTCCTGGGCGTGGAAGCGGCAATCGAGTCTAATTCGGCCTTCATCTGTTTTTCAGCGAGTGGCGGCGCGCGCATGCAGGAAGGCCTGTTTTCGCTGATGCAGATGGCGAAAACCTCGGCCGCACTGACACAGTTGTCACGCCATCATCTGCCCTTCGTTTCGGTGCTGACCGATCCCACCATGGGGGGGGTGTCGGCGAGCTTCGCCATGCTGGGTGATCTGATCGTGGCAGAGCCCAACGCCCTGATCGGTTTTGCCGGCCCGCGCGTGATCGAGCAGACGGTGCGCGAAACCCTGCCGGAGGGTTTTCAGCGTGCCGAATTCCTGCTCGAAAAGGGTGCCATCGACCGCATCATCGACCGCCGTCAGATGCGCGATGAACTTGCGACCACGCTGTCGATGCTGATGGGCAGGCCAGCCCTTGCCGCCTGATTGCCGCAATCGGTGACTTGATCTCGCAGCCTTTGACCACGCTGGAAGCCTGGCTGGCGCGACTGGAGCAGTTGCATCCCAGCACCATCGATCTGGGCCTCGATCGGGTGCGTCGGGTCAGAGACGCACTTGGTCTTGAACCGGATTTCCCGGTCATCATCGTTGGCGGCACCAACGGCAAAGGCTCCACATGCGCTTATCTGGAAGCCATTCTGCAAGCCGATGGTTATAAAACCGGTCTCTATACTTCGCCCCATTTGCTGCGTTACAACGAGCGCGTGCGAATTGCCGGACGCGAGTCCGACGATGTTGAACTGGTACGCGCTTTTGTACGAGTCGACGCAGCACGCGGCGACACCTCGCTGACTTATTTCGAATTCGGGACGCTGGGCGCAATGGCGCAGTTCATCGACGCCGGTATCGACGTGGCCATTCTCGAGGTGGGGCTAGGTGGTCGGCTCGATGCAGTGAATGTATTCGATGCCGATGCCGCAATCGTCACCAGTGTCGACCTCGATCACATGGATTACCTGGGCGATACCCGCGAAAAGATCGGCTTCGAAAAGGCGGGCATTTATCGGGCCGGTCGTCCCGCCATCTGCGCCGAACCCGACCCGCCCGAGAGTCTGCTTGAGCACGCCCGCAACATTGAGGCCGATTTGCGTCGCCTCAATCGTGACTTTTCAGCCCTGCGCGCCACGGGCCACTGGACCTACGAGGGAAGGGACATGACCTGGCCAGCACTGCCTCTTCCCGTCATGGCGGGCGCGTATCAGCTGCGTAACGCAGCCGGTGCGCTGGCCGTCCTGGAAGCATTGCATGCGCGGTTGCCGGTGAGCGAGGCGGCGATTTGCAAGGGGCTGGCTTCGGCGTACTTGCCGGGCCGGTTCCAGCGCATTGCCCAGGCACCTGAAGTGATTCTGGATGTGGCGCACAATCCGGAAGCGGCACGGGCACTGGCCGCCACGCTGCATGCGCAACCGGTGCTTGGGCGCACGATTGCGGTTGTCGGCATGCTGGCAGACAAGGATGCGATGGGTGTATTGGCTGCATTGTCCGGCGAGATCGATGCGTGGTGGATTTGCACGCCCGCATCGCCGCGCGCCCGTGATGCAGCTGAACTGGCCGCTATTCTGCGTCCCCATGCCGGCAGTGCGCCGGTCCGGGTAGAGCCGGATGTGGTCTTGGCGCTTGCCAAGGCACGAAGCACTGCACATGAAGGTGATAGAATTCTCGTCTTCGGTTCGTTCTATACCGTTGCCGCCGTGCTAGATTATGCCGCCACCAAGCAATGAAAATGATCTCAAACGCCGCGCCCGGCGCCGCCTGATTGGCGCAGTTGCGCTGACCCTGCTGGCGGTCATCGTGCTCCCGCTTCTGCTGGAGGACGAGCCGCCGCCCGCCAGTACGCTGGCAGTGAAAATGGCAGCGTCTTCCGCATCTCAAGCCCGCGATGAAGCCGCCTTGTCCGGCATAACCGAACCACTCGATGCGCCCATCGTTGCTGACGCGACGCGTCTTGCAACCCCGCAACCTGAAGTGACAGAGCCAACGCCGGTGGAGTCCACGCCAGTCACGCCCGCGCCCAGGCCTGAACCGTCCAAGCCTGCTCCTGCCACCAAACCTGAACCGCCTAAACCGGCACCCAGACCTGCAGCCAAACCGGTTGAAACACCAGCGCCCCAAGCCAAGCCAGCCGCAGACAGCGAAGTCTACGTGGTGCAGCTGGCCGCATTGTCCGATGCTTCCAAGGCCACCGCGCTCAAGGCACGTGCAGCCAAAGCCGGGCTGCCGGCCTACACGGACAAAGTGGGTACCTTGACACGCGTGCGCGTGGGCCCCTTCACCACGCGTGACGCAGCCGTGAAAGCCACGGTGAAACTGGCCGAAAAGGGAATGAGCGGGCAAATTCTTGCACGATGAGCATGCTCGATATCATCGTGTTGCTGGTATTGGTTCTGACCGTGGTACGCGGTCTGATGCGTGGGTTGGTGGAGACCCTGTTCTCGCTGGCGGCCTGGATCATGGCGTTCATGCTGGGTAAGTGGGGCGCGTTGCTGGTAGCACCGCTGTTGCCGATCGGGGTCGAAAACCCAAGTATTCGCTATTTCGCAGGTTTTGCGGTGGCTTTTCTGGGGGTGCTGATCGGCGTGTTGCTGCTGGGTCATGCGCTGGCTTCGCTGGTCAAGTCAGTCGGATTGGGTGGTGCCGACAAGGTGCTCGGCGGGGTGCTGGGACTCGCCAAGGGGTTGGTGATCCTGATCGGCTTTACGCTCGCAGCCGGGCTGACCTCGCTGCCGCGTACGGACTTCTGGAAACAGGCGCTGCTGTCGGACAGCCTGCAGGGCATGGCAATGCGCGCCTTGCCGCTGGTGCCGAAAGACGTGGCGCAATATGTTCGTTTCGAGTAATTTTATGCATAGGTGCACACCATGTGCGGTGTAATCGGAGTCGTTGCCAATACGGCGGTCAATCAGCTTCTGTATGACGGGCTGATGGTGTTGCAGCATCGCGGTCAGGATGCGGCCGGAATCGTGACCGCTGAAGAAAGCCGCTTTCATATGCACAAGGAGCAGGGGCTAGCACGCGACGTGTTCCGCACCCGCGACATGCGCAATCTGCTGGGGGATATGGGCGTCGCGCATGTGCGCTACCCGACTGCCGGCAGCGCGTCTTCTGCGGCCGAGTCGCAGCCGTTTTACGTGAATTCGCCCTATGGCATCGTGCTGGGCCACAACGGCAACCTCACCAATACCCACGAATTGAAGGAATCACTGTTCCGTGCCGACCTGCGCCACGTCAACACCAATTCGGATTCGGAAGTGTTGCTGAACGTGCTGGCGCATGAACTGCAGGTGCGTGCCTCCGGGCGCCAGTTGAGCCTCGACACGATTTTTGGCGCGGTGGCTGGTGTCCATGCGCGCTGCAAGGGCGCGTACGCCGTGACGGCCTTCATCGCCGGCTACGGTTTGCTGGCGTTTCGCGACCCGCATGGCATACGTCCGCTGGTGATCGGCGTCAACGACCAGGCATTGCCGCACGAATACATCGTCGCCTCAGAAAGCGTGGCGATCGATACACTGGGCTTCCGGCTGTTGCGTGACGTGGCGCCGGGCGAAGCCGTGTTTATCGATTACCAGCGTCAGATGCATAGCCGGGTGTGCAGCGACAAGGCCGTGCTTAATCCCTGCATTTTCGAATACGTTTATCTTGCTCGCCCCGATTCGGTAATGGACGGTATATCGGTCTACAGTACAAGACTGGCCATGGGGGTGTCTCTGGCAGAAAAAATCCGCCGCGAATTTTCCCATCTCAAAATAGATGTGGTGATTCCGATTCCCGACACCAGCCGTCCTTCTGCGTTGCAGCTGGCGAATCATCTCAACGTGCCGTATCGCGAAGGTTTCATCAAGAACCGCTACATCGGTCGCACCTTCATCATGCCGGGACAGGCCTTGCGCAAGAAGTCGGTACGGCAGAAGCTCAATGCCGTTTCCGAGGAGTTCAAGGGCAGGAACGTGTTGCTGGTCGACGACTCCATCGTGCGCGGCACCACCAGTCGTGAAATTGTCCAGATGGCGCGTGACGCCGGTGCCGCACAGGTGTATTTCGCCTCGGCTTCGCCGCCCGTGCGGTTCTCCAACGTCTACGGCATCGACATGCCGACGCGCAACGAACTGATCGCCAACGGCCGCACAGACGAGGAAATTGCGCGCGAAATCGGCTGCGACGCGCTGATCTACCAGGACTTGGATGCCATGGTGGAGGTAGTCCGTGCGGGCAACCCGGCGATACAGGATTTCGACACGTCCTGCTTCGATGGCAGATACATCACCGGAGATGTCTCGCCGGAGTATCTGAATTATGTCGAGGCGGTTCGCAATGGCGAGACGCCGCCATCGGCCTTGTCCTCTCAGCAGCTCGACCTGAATCTGGCGACGGGTAACGATTGACCGCGCCCGCCGCCGGGCGTAAATTTCTACCGGCGCCGATTTGAAACTCAGCTTGCGGGCGCTTGATAAATCCCGAGGGTCTGTTAACACCCACTTCGCACCTGCGGCGAGGCCGATTCGGGATGCAGCCCGCGAAGCAGGCTGCGCCGCAGTGTCGTTCACTGCAAGTGGTCTGCGACAAAGGGATGCGCCCGAATCAGCCCGCCCCTTCGGGTTGCCGCGAGAAAGCGCGTCTGCGGTGTTGCGCCGCTTGGCAAGGAATGGCGCTTGCCTGCGCGACGCACCTTGCATCCATCGCTTTCTCGCGGCAACGCAGGTGCGAAATGGGTGTTAACAGACCCTGAGCGTTGCAAGGGAAACCCCGACACGCGCTTGCCGTTCGGGGTTTTTTATTTTGGGCGGAAACATGAACGACGAATACGACCTTGAAACGCTCGCCGTGCGTGCAGGCACGGTGCGCAGCCAGTTCAACGAACACTCGGAGGCGCTGTTCCTGACCTCCAGCTTCGTCTTCAGCAGCGCAGAGGAGGCGGCAGCGCGCTTCAAGGGTGAGCAACCCGGGCCGATCTACGCGCGTTTCACCAACCCCACCGTCAGCATGATGGAGACGCGGTTGGCGGCGCTCGAAGGCGCCGAACGATGCGTGGCATTTTCTTCCGGCATGGCTGCGATCCTGGCAACCGTGATGGGCTTGATGAAAGCGGGTGAGCACATCGTCGCCTCGCGCTCGATTTTCGGTTCCACCGTGCAATTGTTCTCCAACATCCTCGGCCGTTTCGGCGTCGAGACGACCTATGTGTCGCCGACTGATCCGGCGGAATGGCGTGCGGCGGTGAAGCCGAACACCAGGCTGTTCTTCGTCGAGTCACCGTCCAATCCGCTGACCGAAGTGAGCGATATTCGCGCCCTGGCGGCGATTGCCCGCGAAGCAGGTGCGTGGCTGGCAGTCGACAATTGCTTTTGCTCTCCTGCCTTGCAAAGGCCGCTTGATATGGGTGCCGATATCGTGATCCATTCGGCCACCAAATATCTTGACGGCCAGGGCAGGGTGCTCGGCGGCGCCGTGTTGGGCAGCCAGGCCCTGATGGAAGGGGTTTACACTTTCCTGCGTACCGCTGGGCCGACATTGTCGGCGTTCAACGCCTGGGTGATCCTGAAAGGCCTGGAAACGCTGTCGATCCGGATGGCGGCGCATTCGAGCAACGCGCTGGCGCTGGCGCAATGGCTGGAGACGCAGCCCCACGTCGCGCGCGTGCTGTATCCCGGCTTGCCATCGCACCCGCAACACCTGCTGGCAATGGCACAGCAAAAAACCGGAGGCGGGATCGTTGCATTTGAACTCAAGGGTGGCAAGGATGCGGCATGGAAACTGATCGACGCCACGAAGCTGCTGTCGATCACCGCCAACCTGGGCGACACCAAGTCCACCATCACGCATCCGTCCACCACCACGCACAGCCGCATGTCGGCGGAACAGCGCGCGGCGGCCGGCATCGGCGATGGGCTGGTACGCGTTGCAGTGGGACTGGAATCGATAGAGGATATCAAGGCCGATCTCGCGCGCGGTCTTGCGTAATGATGAAGGGGTTGGTGCTGTGGGGGCTGCTCGGGATGAGCACTGTCCAGGCAGCCGACATGATTGCGCTGCGTTATGTCGATCAGGACCCGGGTGATTCGCCTTACCTGACGCGCATCCTCGTCACACCGGATTTCATGCGCATGGACGGCGGCGAAGACGCCGGCGATTTCGTTCTGCTGGACCGGCGCCAGCGAAAAGTCTTCAACGTAATGCGCGACAGCATGCTGGTCATGGTATTCAGCCCGGGCGCGCTGCCCGCCAAACCCGTCAACTGGAAAGCACAGTTGATAACCGGCAAGGCCGAGCGTGGCACCCAGCGTTTCAGCCTCGCAGTTAAGGGCGTGGTGTGTAGCGAAGGGATCGTCGCCCGTCGCGCCGCGCCGGACGTGGCGCGTGCACTGGCCGAACTCAAATCCATTCTGGCCGCCACGCAGTACCGCGTGTGGCAGGATTCGCCGCGCGACTTGCAGCACGACTGCGATCTGGCGAACCAGGTGTGGGAGTCGGGTGCCACCCTTAAGCTGGGCCTACTGCTGGAAGAGCGCGAATATACCGGGCGGACGCGGCAACTCGAAAGCGAATCGAAACAGCCACTGCAACCCGAACTCTTTCGGATACCGGATGGCATAACAGCAATCAACGCGCCGTCATAAGTCTTCTACCCTGAGCGCGCAGCCTGCGGCGTCGCACACCACATAACCCCAGCGGGCATACCAGTCCGGCACCACCCAGCGCGCGCAGTCGTGGCCGTCGACTGCATGGACATGCTGCGCCGGGCGATGGGTATGGCCGTGGATCAGGCGACAAACCCGCTGTTCGCGCAGCACGCGCACCACTTCACCTTCATTCACGTCCATGATTGCGGCCGGCTTGGCTGCCTTGGCGAATTCGCTGCCCGCTCGTGCCTGGCGCGCCATATGACGGCGCATGGCCAGGGGCAGGTGTCGTAGCAGCGTTCTCGTCAGCGGATGCCGTGACCGGCGGCGGAAGGCTTGGTAGGCGGTGTCGTCGGTGCACAGGGTGTCGCCGTGCATCAACAGCGTTGGCATACCGTACAGTTCGATGCGGGCGGGGTCGGAGAGCAAGATCATGCCGGATCGCGCAGCGTAGCCCTCAGCCAGCATGAAATCGCGGTTGCCGTGCATGAAATACACCGGCGTGCCCGCGTCGACAAGCGCCTTGAGCAGCTGTGCGGTATCGTGCCCAACCTGCCCGTCGTCGTCGTCTCCCACCCATGCCTCGAACAGATCGCCCAGGATGTAGAGCGCATCCGCACCTGCGGCCTCCTCATTCAGAAAGCGAAAAAAACGCCCGGTCTCGACCGGGCGTTCGTCATCTAGATGCAGGTCGGCAATAAAGAAGGTACGACCGGCTTTTGCCGACGAGATCGGGCTCACCGAGGATTCAGACGATTTCCGCCCGGGTGATGACGACGTCTTCCTGCGGTACATCCTGATGCCCCGCGCGGTTGCCGGTTTTGACCTTCTTGATCTTGTCGATCACGTCCATGCCCTCGACCACCTTGCCGAACACGGCATAGCCGTAGCCCTGCGGGGTCGGTGAGGTGAAGTTGAGGAAGCTGTTGTTGGCGACGTTGATGAAGAATTGCGCGGTGGCAGAATTTGGATTGGGGGTACGCGCCATGGCGATTGTGTAGGCCTCGTTCTTTAGGCCGTTGGAGGCCTCGTTCTCGATAGCGTCGCGAGTGGGTTTTTGCGTCATGCCTGGCTCGAAACCGCCACCCTGGATCATGAAGCCATCAATGACTCGGTGGAAAATCGTGCCGTTAAAAAACCCGTCACGCACGTATTGCAGGAAATTCTCCACCGTTTTCGGTGCCTTCTCAGCATCGAGTTCGAGGGCGATGATGCCGTGATTGGTGTGCAGTTTGACCATGTGTCGTCCTATAAAGAGGTTTCGTGAATGATTTTCCAGCGTCCGTTCTCGCGGCTCCAGAACTGGCGTTTGACGGTGCGGGCGCTGAGGTTGCTGCTCTGGTAATTCTGCTCGAAGCTGACAAGCGCAAAATCGGGCCGCTCGGGGTAGAGCGTGGTTGTTGACGCATCAGCGTCTCTAGAATCACGGCCTGCCCCTTGCGGGTAGAGCATCAGGCTGATCTTGTTGAGTTCCACTTTGATCCATGATTTGGCGGCGTTGACCTTGCTCTTGCTGGCGCCAAAAGCCCGCAGGTCCTGCGAGCCGGTTCGGAACGATGCACTGTAATGACCGAGCAGACGCGCGGTGTCGCGGCTTTCCCAGTCTTGCCGCCACTGATCGAGCGCGGCCGCCAGATCGCTGCGTCGCGCATCGAGCGCCCCATAGGCGACCCATTCGATCTGTTCGGCAATGACCACGGGTGTTTTCCCGACCTGGACGTACTGCCCAAGCCGGGTCAGGTCGTCGTTGGCCAGCACCACGCAGCCTTCGCTGGCACGGGGCGAGCGACTATAGGTATTGCCTGGACTGCCATGGATCCAGATGCCATGGCCATCGCGGCCCTGGCGGGTGTCCCATTCATTGGGATAGGACAGGGTGAAAGCGCCACTACCGTAAAAGTCGGTGAGTTCCCGTGGCGATTTGAATCCTGAAATCGTGTAGATGCCGATCGGAGTGCGGTTGTCGCCTTCCTTCTGCTTGCCGGCGCCCGCCTTGCCGATGGTGACGTAGTAATCGGCCACGCGGAACGGCAAACCGTTGCGATTCTCATAGACATACAGGCGCGAGCGGTTGGCATCGACTACCAGCGCATGACGATAGCCGTCGTCCAGATTGAGCAGATAGACCGGGATCTTGTCGTCGGGTGGCGAATCGGTGGCAGCGCGAACCCGCTGGCGCGCTTCATCGCGCAACTGTTCCAGATTGGCGTTGCGTGAGTTGCCTGTGTCGCCCAGTGTTTGCAACGGCTTGGCGCGTGCAAGCAAAAGGTCGCCCTTGACTAGCTGAGCCAGCCTGAAATTCGGATGCTGCCGGGTCAGCTGGTCGACTGCACTGAGCGCTTCCGGCATGCGGCTTTGCGATATCGCCAGCAGGCTGTTGACCAACTGACGATCGGCATCCAGACCGGCGGCATGGAGCGCTGGGCTGACAAGCCAAAGGACAAGAAAGAAACGCAGCATGATCACTTGGTGGTTTCTTTGACGATGCGCCACTGGCCATTCTGCATGGCTAGTTCCAGCGTCTTGGTGGCGGTGGAGTGATGGCGGTCGGAACGGTAGGCCTGGCGGAAGGTGGCGTTGGCGGTATCGCCCTGTTGCTTAACCTTCAAGTCGCTGATCTTGACTTCGATCTTCTTTGATTCGGTAATGCGCGCGCGACGCTGTGCTTCCCACTTGCTGCGTGGCATTCCGGCTGCAGTGAAGTCGCTGGCGTAGGCTGCAAGGTAGGCATCCACGTCTTTTGCCGACCAGGCCTGCGCCCAGCGGGTGACCGCGTTCTTGATCGCCAACTCCGTCGTGGCGGAGGTGGTCGGAGCGGGCTTGGTCGGTGCAGAGTCCGCTGCGGCTGGCTTGGCTTCGGTCTTGGGGGCTGAGGGTTCGGGTTTGCTCGCCGCTGGCTTGCGAGGTTGTCCCTGTATCATTTCCTGGATCAACGCCAGTTTCGTTTGCGCCGTGGCATTCTTGCTGTCGAGCGCCAGTGCCTTGTCGTATGCGATTGACGCCATCTTGGCATAGATGTCGCCCAGGTTTTCGTGCGCCGTTGCGTAGCTCGGGTGGGTGCGAATGGCCATCTCAAGTGCAGTCTTCGCTGCCTCGTATTTGCCTTGCGAAGCATAGAGCACAGCAAGGTTGTTGAAAGGCTCGGGCAGTTCGGGGTAATCCTCGGTCAACCCGTTAAACACAGTGATGGCATCGTTGGTCTTGCCCTGGTCGGCCAGGATCAGGCCTTTCAGGAAACGCGCCTGCGCGTCCTTGGGGTTCTTTGCCAGAAAACGGTCGGCGCGTTCGAGAGCACCGGGCAAATCCCCCTTGCGGAACTGCTGGTTGATTTCCTGAACTTCGTTGGCCAGCGTGGGCGTGCTGACAAGGATGATGCAGGCTGCAACGGCTGTGAAGAAACGTGACAGTGCCATGTGATATGCTCGGATCATCTTGGGAGTCTGGCATTCTAACAATATCGACCCGACTGAGACAGCCGGTGTCCCGCTTGATTCCCGCATGCCATTCTTCCGTCCGTAGCCAGCCATGTTGCACATCACCAATTCCCTTACACGCACCAAGGAAGCGTTTGTCCCTATCAACCCGGGCCAGATACGCATGTATGTGTGCGGCATGACTGTATATGACTTATGCCATCTGGGACACGCGCGTGTATTTGTCGTATTTGACATGGTAACGCGCTGGTTGCGCGCAAGCGGGTATCACGTCGAGTACGTGAGAAACATAACGGATATCGACGACAAGATCATTAGGCGTGCGCAGGAAAATGGCGAGTCTCCGGCTGCACTGACCGAGCGCTTCATCACTGCGATGCACGAAGACGAATACGCCCTCGGCGTGCTGCCGCCCGACCACGAGCCGCGGGCCACAAAGTATGTGGCGCAGATGCTGGCCCTGATTGCTCAACTTGAAAAGAATGGCCTCGCCTACGCGGCGCCTAATGGCGATGTCTATTACAGCGTGCGTGGCTTTGCCGACTATGGTCGCCTATCGGGCAAGAGCCTGGATGAACTGCGAGCAGGCGAGCGCGTGGAGGTCGATCCCAACAAGCGTGACCCGATGGATTTCGTGCTGTGGAAAGCCGCCAAGCCGGGTGAACCCGCCTGGGCGTCACCCTGGGGGCCAGGCCGCCCGGGCTGGCACATCGAATGCTCGGCAATGAGCGCGGATCTGCTCGGCAACCAGTTCGATATCCATGGCGGGGGACAGGATCTGCAGTTTCCGCATCACGAAAATGAAATTGCCCAGTCCGAAGGCGCGCATGGCTGCAAGTTCGTCAATTACTGGATGCACAACGGTTTCGTGCGGGTGGACAACGAAAAGATGTCCAAATCGCTGGGCAATTTCTTCACCATCCGCGAAGTGCTGGGCAAATTCGATGCCGAGGTCGTGCGCTTCTTCATCCTGCGCGCACATTACCGCAGCCCGTTGAACTACTCGGATGCCCACCTGGACGACGCCAAAGGGGCGCTGACCCGCCTGTATACCGCGCTGAGAAATGCTCCCCTGACGACGGCCGTGCCGGACTGGAGCCAGCCTGTGGCGCAACGCTTCCGGGCAGCAATGGACGACGATTTCAATACCCCGGAAGCCTTCGCGGTGCTGTTCGAGCTGGCCGGCGACGCGAATCGGGGTGACCCTGCTGCGGCGCAGACACTGCGCTGCCTTGGCGGGGTGCTGGGTTTGCTGCAGCGTGATACGGCTGATTTCATGCAGGCAGGGGGTGCTGGCAACGGCATGAGCGAGACGGAAATCGAGGCACTGATCGCGGCGCGTCAGACTGCGCGCAAGGAAAAGAATTTCGCCGAATCCGACCGCATTCGGGATAAGCTGATTGCTGCAGGGATCGTGCTGGAAGATGGTGCTGGCGGGACAACCTGGCGTCGCGCCTGAATCTGCAGACATCAAAAAGGGGACGGCAACGCCGTCCCCTTTTGTTTTACGCCGTCTTGATTACTTGGCGGGAGCAGGCACTGCGGCAGGAGCTGGTGCCGGCATGAAAGCAGCCGGGTTGAACATCTGCAGCAAAGCGTTCGGGTCGAACGGGTTCGGGTAGGCAGCTGGTGCGCCCGTGGCCGGTGCGGCAACCGGAGTAGCCATTGCACCATAGGTGGCCGGATTCAACCAGGTTCCCCAGGAGCCATAGGTGGCGGGGTTCATCGAGGCGCCCATCCAGCTGGTGTACAGCGAGGGGTTCAAGGGCTGCATCGACAACTGCATCAGACGCGGATCCATCGGCGCCATCATCCACTTCATGTACATCGAGGGATTCAAGGTCTGCATGAGCATGTTAAGGGTCTGCGGATCCAGCGGTGACATCATCCAGCGCATGTATTTGCCGGGATCGATCATCGGGGCCATCATCGCTGTGTAGAAGTTGGGATCCATGGAAGCGGCCATCCACTTCATGTACATGTCGGGATCGGCAAACTGCATGTAGTTGGCCAGCGAGCGCGGATCCATCATCGAGCCCATCATTTTGTACCAGTTGCCCGGCTCCATCATGTTGATGCCCATCTGCGAGTAAAAGCTGGGCTCGGTCACGGCGTTGAACCAGGGCACGAACACTTTGGGGTCACGGTAAGCCGAAGCGTTGCGGGTGAAGTCGGTCATGCGCGCCAGCCATTCGGCGTTGGTCTGCGGCGTGGCAGGGGCGGCGGCAGGGGTTGCAGCAGGTGCGGTGCCATTGGCGTAAGCAGCGGAAGCTGAAACAAGACCAAGGGCGAGAACGAGGGATTTCATTTTCATGGACGACTCCTTCAGGTTAGGGTTGATCAAACAAACAAACAAACAAATAAACAAGATACGCTTGTCCAATATTCACTTTATATCAGAATATTGTCAATGCCTTATATTTGAGTTTGTTAACACTTGATTGATAATAATCAATATGAAATCCAGCCAACTTGTTTTCATCGGCGCGGTTAACTGGACGCATCCTGCATGGAAAGGCGACTTTTACCCGGATGACCTGCCGAATGACTGGTTGTTGTCTTATTACAACACTCAGTTTCATTCTGTCTACCTGCCTAATTCAATCTGGCAGACCGTCCCGGGATCGACTTGGATGGAATGGCTGGACGAGACCCATGAAGGCTTTGTTTTCATACTGGAACCCGGCATCACGGAATCCACCGGGCCAACTTCGGAGCGCGTGGTGCTGGCGACTCCGGCTTGGATGGCCGAGCATGTCTGGTGGCTGGATGAACACCCCGACCTGCGTGCGCTGGCCCAGCGCATCTCCCAACACGCGGTGACGGGGGAACCCCTGTTTGTATTCAGCCGCAGCGGCGATCTCGCCTTGATGGAAGAAGCTGATACCTTGAGACAGGTGATGGGTTACTGAATCCACGATAAAACCCGTCAAGCCATGATGGGGGCGGGGTGGCCTCCGGTAAAATGGGCCTCCACGAACAAATAATTTGGGCGCGATTTCTTGCAAAACGACAATCTGGTCGAAATCGAAGATGTCGAATTTGGCTATGGTGACCGGCTGGTTCTGAAGGGAGTCAATCTGACTGCCAAGCGGGGGCAGGTCATCGCCATCATGGGCAGCAGCGGTTGCGGTAAAACTACACTCTTGCGTCTGATAGGTGGGCAGATCAAGCCCGGCCAGGGACAGGTACGCGTGGCAGGCGAGTCTCTTGGCCATCTCAACCAGAAGGGCCTTTACCGGTTGCGCCGCAAGATGGGTATGCTGTTTCAGTTCGGTGCGCTGTTTACCGACATGTCGGTGTTCGACAATGTCGCGTTCCAGTTGCGCGAGCACACCGATCTGCCCGAAGACGCCATCCGTGATCTGGTGCTGATGAAACTGCACGCGGTGGGCTTGCGGGGTGCGGCGCAGATGATGCCGTCCGAACTGTCAGGCGGCATGGCGCGGCGGGTGGCACTGGCACGTGCAATTGCCCTGGAGCCCGCACTGGTGATGTTCGACGAGCCGTTTGCCGGTCTCGACCCGATTTCGCTGGGCGTGACCGGCAACCTGATTCGCCGCCTCACCGACACCCTGGGGCTGACTTCACTGGTAGTGACCCATGACGTGCAAGAATCGCTGAAGATCGTCGACTACGTCTATTTTGTTTCAGAGGGTGTGATCGTGGCAGAAGGAACTGCGGATGACATTCGCGGCTCCGATTTGCCATATGTCCATCAATTCGTGCATGGCGAGGCCGATGGACCGGTGCCTTTCCACTATCCGGCCCCACCCTACGCCGATGATCTTGGTCTGGGAGGACTGCGTGCTTAAACAGTCCATTGAAAATCTGGGGAATCGTACCCTGGAAGGGGTGTGGCGCATCGGCTATGCAACTCGATTCTTTGTGTTGATTCTGCTGCATTCGGGCACGGCATTTCGCCGCTTCGGGCTCACCATCCGCGAAATTTATTTCAGTGGGGTGCTTTCGCTCATCATCATTCTGGTATCCGGCCTGTTTGTCGGCATGGTGCTGGGTTTGCAGGGCTACGAAACCTTGCAAACCTTCGGCTCGGAAGAAGCCCTTGGTATTCTGGTGGCACTGTCGCTGGTGCGGGAATTGGGACCTGTGGTGGCCGCCTTGCTGTTTGCCAGTCGCGCCGGCAGCGCCATCACAGCAGAAATCGGTCTGATGAAGGCAACCGAGCAACTCTCGGCGATGGAAATGATGGCGGTGGATCCCATCGCTCGCGTGGTGGCGCCGCGCTTCTGGGCCGGCGTGATATCCATGCCTTTGCTGGCGGCATTGTTTTCGGCGATGGGGATTTTCGGTGGCTATCTGGTCGGCGTGCAACTGATCGGGGTAGACGAGGGCTTGTTCTGGTCACAAATGCGGAGTTCGGTCGATTTCGAGCAGGACATCATGAATGGCGTCATCAAGAGTGTGGTTTTTGGCATCGCCATCACTGCCATCGCACTGTATGAGGGCTACGATGCCCCTCCCACTGCCGAGGGCGTATCAGGTGCCACCACGCGTACAGTGGTGGCTTCCAGCCTGGCTGTCCTGGCGCTGGATTTTGTTTTGACTGCATTCATGTTCCGGGGACTCAACTGAAATCATGAACAAGACCGTACTTGATCTCTGGGTGGGATTATTCGTTATCGCAGGCATTGCCGCGCTGCTGTTTCTGGCACTCAAGGTCGGAAGCATGAACACCGTAAACACTACGGATAGTTATGAAGTCGTCGCGCGCTTCGAAAACATAGGTGGACTGAAGGCACGCGCGCCGGTCAGGAGTGCTGGTGTGGTGGTGGGGCGGGTAACGGATGTCCGCTTTGACAACGAAACCTACGAAGCCGCAGTTACCATTCGGCTGGACAAGCGCTATGCTTTCCCCAAGGACACCACAGCCGCCATCATGACATCAGGGCTGCTGGGTGAACAATATATCGGTCTCGAAGCTGGCGGCGATAGCCAGAAGTTGAAGGACAAGGACCGGATTATCATCACGCAGGACGCCGTGGTGCTGGAAAATCTGATCGGCCAGTTTTTGTACGGCAAGGCTCAAGAAGGAGCACCACAATGAAACTCAACGCACTGACGCGCACTTATTTGGCAGCAGTCATGCTGCTTAACGTGCTGCCAGGGCAGGCGGAAACCATCAACCTGCAACAGGCTGTAGAAATGAGCCTGACTGCCGATCCCCGTATCAAGGAGCGTGAACAGCTGGTAGAAGTTGCGCGAGGCATGGTGCAGGAAGTTGAAGGAGAAGGCGGCTGGCGCATCCGGGCCAATCTCTTCGTCGGGCTGGCACCGCAGGTAGAGGGCGGCTTCTATCAGGATGGCGCCTATTCCGGAACAACGCCGCGTACTGACGGCCACGACTGGAATGGTGTTTCCGACTGGACGCGCCTCGAATTTGCGCTGATTCATCCGCTCTATACCTTTGGCAAGATCGAGCATTATGGCGAGGCGGCACAGGGCAAGGTCGACATCTCGCTCGGTGAACTTCAAGCGACGCGCGCGGACACGGTATACGACGCCAAGCGCGCCTATTTTGCCTTTCTGACTGCACGCGATGTGCGCGCTTTCCTTGAAGACATGCAAGTCCGTCTGAATCAGGCAATTAAAAGTGCCGCGCGTGACCTGAAGGAGGAAACAGGTGAAACCAAGCAGTCCGACCTGTATGCCCTGCAAACCGCCAAGGGCCTGATAGACAAATTCGTGCACCAGGGGCGCGCAGTCGAAATAATCAGCCTTGACGGCCTGAAAGTTCTGACCGGCGTCGACATGAAATCGAAACTTACCGTGGCCGACGAGCGGATCGAACCGGTACCCTTTCCACAGGTCGATCTGGCCGATTTTCAGGCCCGTGCCCTGCAAGACCGGCCGGAAATGTTGCAGCTCGAAGCAGGATTGCGCGCCCGCCGTGCCCTGGTCGAGGCCAAGAAGGCCGATCGCTTGCCCGATATTTATGCCGGGGTGATCGGTCAGGCCGCCTATGCTTCCCAGCGTGACACACTGGATAACCCCTATATTCAGGATCCCTTCAATGGCTACGGTGTCACCCCGGTGGTGGGCGTAAGGTGGGACTCCGTATTCGGAGCGGCTGACGCGAAGGTCAATCAGGCGCAGGCCGAGCTCGAGGCGCTCAACCACAAGAAGGCTTTTGCAGTGCTTGGCATCCCCTTCGAGGTGGGTCAAGCCTATGCCAATGCAGAAGCCAATTACGCGTCACAACGCGATCTGGCCGAAGGTGCCGCCGCAGCGCGTCGCTGGATGGTGGCTTCGTTGGCGGATTTTTCTGCCGGTATCGAAGGCGCCGACAAGGTGGCTGAAGCCATCCGCAACTATGCACTAATACAGACGGAGTATCTGCGCACGATCAATGATTACAACATGAACGTGGCGCAGCTGGCGCGACTGACAGGTGAACTCAAGTAGGAAGCGGGTGTCTGCAAGGCAAGCGCTTTTATCGCTCCGGTTGGCGTTGCCCCGATTTTCTCGAACAGGATTTTCTCGAACATGATGCGCTCATTTTTTCTGTTGCTGGCACTACTGACAGGGTTCAATACAGAGGTTTTGGCAGCGGACACGCCGCCTGACGTGCTGGCTCGCACGACCACCCAGGAGGTGCTCGCCATCCTGAAGCAGGACAAAGATGCTCAAGGGGTAAGCCTGAGCAAGGTCCATCAGCTGGTCGAGACCAAGATCCTTCCCGTTTTCGACTTCAACCGCATGACCCAGTTGGTAATTGGTAAGCACTGGCCGCGTGCCACTGCGAAACAGAAGCAGGAACTGGTGACGGAATTCCGCAATCTGATGGTGCGCACCTACGCCAATTCGCTGCTGGCATTCAACAATCAGACCATTGAGTTCAAGCCGCTCAGCATGAGCCCGGGCGACACCGATGTGACGGTGCATTCAGAAATCCGCCAACCCGGTGGGCAACCGATCACTATCGACTACAGCATGTATCAAACGGCTTTCGGCTGGAAAGTTTACGATGTGGTGATCGACGCTGTGAGCCTGGTCACCAATTACCGTTCATCCTTCTCCAGCACGATCCGAAAGAGTGGAATCGACGGCCTGATCAAAACGCTCTCCAAACAAGAAACGAGCGACGTTGTCAAACCGGCGCAGCAACCTGGCTCGTGATCACGTGTGAAGATCATTGTTGCCGGTTAGACGGCGCGGTGACCGTTGACAGCATCGGCGGTTTGCTGCGGGAATTGCAGCCGAAACTCGCAAGTGGTGTCGATGTGCTGGATTTCAGCGCAGTCGAAACGGTCGATTCGGCCGCACTGGCCCTCATTTTCAGTGCCATGCGATACGCGCAGCAGGCAGGAAATACGCTTTCTCTGGTGGGACTGCCTGCCAGCTTTGCGACGCTGGCTGAACTATACGGGGTGTCCGAACTGTTGCCCGCATGAACCAGGCAATGCCCGCAATCTGCGTCAGTGATCTGCGCAAGCGCTTTCTCACCACCCAGGCACTCGATGGCGTCTCGCTCGAAATTCAGCAGGGCGAGTTCTTCGGCTTGCTGGGACCCAATGGAGCAGGCAAGACCACGCTGATTTCAATCCTGGCCGGGCTCACCCGCGCCGATTCTGGTCGCGCTGCAATCATGGGCCATGATGTGGTGCGCGATTATCGTCAGTCTCGCCGCGCGCTGGGCGTGGTGCCGCAGGAACTGGTCTACGATCCCTTTTTCAACGTGCGCGAAACGCTGCGCATTCAGTCCGGTTATTTCGGCCTCAGGCATAACAACGCCTGGATCGACGAGATCATGCACCACCTCGCGCTGACCCCGCACGCAGACAAGAACACGCAGAGCCTCTCTGGCGGCATGAAGCGGCGCCTTCTGGTGGCGCAGGCGCTGGTGCACAAGCCGCCTGTCATCGTTCTGGATGAGCCCACAGCAGGCGTGGACGTCGATCTGCGCCGTTCGCTGTGGGAATTTATCAGCCGCCTCAATCGTGAAGGGCACACCATCCTGCTGACCACGCATTATCTGGAAGAGGCCGAGGCGTTGTGTGGTCGCATTGCCATGCTCAAGGCTGGGCGCATCGTCGCGCTCGATGCAACTCGCAATCTCCTGCGGCTGACCAATGAACATTGCGCACAACTGCGACTGGATACGGAAACCGTGCCGACGACTTGGCAGAGTCGCCTTCTGCGAGACCCGGATGGAATCTGGCGGATCAATTTCAGCGAGTATTCCGATTTGGAAGCCTTGTTGGCCGATCTGCGAGGTGCAAACGTGCAGGTAATCGAAATGCGTCTGCAGGAGCCCGATCTGGAGGATGTCTTCACCGACATCATGAAACGCACATGAGCGGATTTCCAGCCCTGCTGTACAAGGAACTGCTGCGTTTCTGGAAAGTGATGGTGCAGACCGTGGTCGCGCCGGTGGTGACGGCGTTGCTGTACCTGCTGATCTTCTCCCATGTTCTGGAAGCGCATGTCGAGGTTTATCCCGGCGTGTCCTATACGAGTTTTCTGGTGCCGGGACTGGTGATGATGAGCATGCTGCAAAACGCGTTTTCCAACAGTTCATCCAGCCTTATCCAGTCGAAGATGACCGGCAATATTGTGTTCGTGTTGTTGCCGCCGTTGTCATATATGGAATTTTTTCTGGCCTATCTGGGTGCGGCGATTCTTCGCGGGCTGGTGGTTGGCTTAGGCGTCTGGGGAGTGACCCTGTGGTTTGCGCCCTGGCAGTTGCCCCATCTGGGCTGGCTGCTGGCCTATGCACTGCTGTCCTGTTCCATCATGGGCGCGCTTGGCATTGTGGCGGGCATCTGGGCGGAAAAGTATGACCAGCTGGCCGCGTTCCAGAACTTCCTGATCCTGCCGCTTACCTTCCTGTCCGGTGTGTTCTACTCGATCCACTCGCTGCCCACCTTCTGGCAAACCGTCTCCCACGCCAATCCTGTTTTTTATCTGATCGACGGCTTCCGCTATGCATTCGTCGGCCAGTCCGACACTGACCCCGGGCTCGGTCTGCTGGTCGCAAGTGCCTGCTTTGTGGCAATATCCGGCCTCACCCTGATGCTGCTGCGTAGCGGCTATAAACTGCGACACTGAAGAGGCAAGACGAGCATGGTTACTCCCGACGACATCAAAGGCTGGATCACCGAGAAGCTGCCGTGCGATCACATCGAGCTGGACGGCGACGGCCAGCATTTCCAGGCGGTAATCGTCAGTCCGTCTTTCACCGGCAAGAACATGATCCAGCAACACAGGCTGGTATACGATGCCTTGGGCGAGCGCATGCATGCGCAGATCCATGCCCTGTCGATGAAGACCTATACGCCAGAAGACTGGGCAGTCCGCTAAATGGATGCTCTTCTGATCCATGGCGGCAACCCGCTTGCGGGTGAAGTGCGCATTTCCGGCGCCAAGAACGCAGCGCTGCCGATCCTGTGTGCCAGCCTTCTCACTGTCGATCCTTTGCAGTTTGCCAATGTGCCGCATCTCAAGGACATCAGCACCATGCTGGCCCTGCTCGGCCACATGGGCGTTCGCGTCACCCTCGATGACAAGAACCACGTCACCCTTTGCGGCGAGTCCATCCCCCACAAGGAAGCACCCTACGAAATGGTGAAAACCATGCGCGCCGCGATCCTGGTGCTGGGACCGACGCTGGCACGCTTCGGTGAAGCGCGCGTCTCGCTACCCGGTGGCTGTGCCATCGGCTCGCGTCCGGTCGACCTGCATATCAAAGGCCTGCAGGCGATGGGCGCCGACATCAGCATCGAACATGGCTACATCCACGCGCGATGCAAGCGTCTGCAAGGCGCACGCATCGTGATGGACGTGGTGACCGTGACTGGCACCGAAAACCTGATGATGGCCGCTACGCTGGCTGAAGGTAGCACTGTGCTGGAAAACGCCGCGCGTGAGCCAGAAGTGGTCGACCTGGCGCGTTGCCTGATCGCGATGGGGGCCAAGATCGAAGGCGCCGGCAGTGACATCATCACCATCCACGGCGTCGACACCCTGCATGGCGCCGACTATTCGGTGATGGCCGACCGTATCGAGACCGGCACTTTCCTGGTGGCCGCCGCAATGACCGGCGGGCGCGTGCGTGCCACCCATGCCCAGCCCGATACGCTGGATGCGGTGATGAGCAAGCTGCGCGAGGCGGGTGCCAAGGTCGAGGTGGGCAGTGACTGGATCGAAGTCGTATCCGACGGCAGGCTGCAGTCGGTGGACGTTCGCACCGCACCGCACCCGGCTTTTCCCACCGACATGCAGGCGCAGTTCATGGCGATGAACACCATCGCCGAGGGCGCAGCCAGCGTCACGGAAACCATTTTCGAGAATCGCTTCATGCACGTGCAGGAATTGCGGCGTCTGGGGGCCAATATCGAGGTGTCCGGCCATACTGCACTGGTTCGCGGCGTGCCGAGGCTGGACGGTGCCATCGTTATGGCGACCGATCTGCGCGCCTCCGCTTGTCTGGTACTGGCAGGTCTGGTAGCGGCGGGCGAGACCACCATCGAGCGCATCTACCACCTCGATCGCGGCTACGAACGCATCGAGGAAAAGCTTACCCAACTGGGCGCGCGCATCAAGCGGGTGCACTGAATATAGAAATCGAACATGAGTTACGCAGGCATCACGCTGGCCCTTTCAAAGGGCCGCATCTTTGAAGAAACCTTGCCGCTGCTGGCGGCGGCGGGCATCACGCCGTCCGAAAATCCCGAGTCCTCGCGCAAGCTCATCATAGGCACCAACCGTGCCGACGTGCGGCTCATTATCGTGCGCGCCAGCGATGTGCCAACCTACGTGCAATACGGCGCAGCGGATATCGGCATCGCCGGCAAGGACGTGCTGAATGAACATGGAGGCAACGGCCTGTATCAGCCGCTCGATTTGAAGATTGCCAGTTGCCGCATGATGGTCGCCGTGCGCGAAGGCTACGACTATGCCGGGACGGTGAAGCAGGGTGCGCGCATCCGCGTTGCCACCAAATACGTCAATGCGGCACGCAACCACTTCGCGTCCAAAGGCGTGCACATCGACCTGATCAAGCTGTATGGTTCGATGGAACTGGCCCCGCTGGTCGGACTGTCAGACGTCATCGTCGACCTCGTTTCCACTGGTGGCACGCTCAAGGCCAACGGGCTGGTTGCCGTCGAACACATCAGCGACATCAGCTCGCGCCTGGTGGTCAATCAGGCTGCACTCAAACTCAAACGTAGCCTGATTCAGCCGGTGATCGATGCGTTTTCGATGGCAATCGGTCAATAGTTGATGCAAGCCAAAAAGATTCCCCGGGGTTTCCCGCTGCCAAATCATTCAGTTACGGGCAGAAAACAATGAATGGGCATGAAGCGCCGAGCATTCGGCCCTACTGCATGTCCTGACAAAGCGGGAGAGTCATAGCAGTACATCAATCAAGGATGCTTGCCTTGCCGGCATACGATAACCGCAGAAAATGGTCGCTTACTCCATCAAGTTCAGATCCCGCGTCAAACGATTACACCCAGACTGTAATGACGGAACAAAAATTCGCTGCCTCAAGTAGCGCTCAAGCTGGTGTTGCGGGTGTTTTTTTAAGGGAGTACAGCTTCCTCTACTGGTTGCTGATTGCCCCTGCAATCGCTTTACTTTTTTACCAGATAGCACGTGGACTCGGCAATTCCTGGTATGTGCTTTACTGGGTTTCTGCAGTTGCATTGATTATCCGACAACGGAATTTTGAGTTTCCAGCGGCCCCATTGATCTTTTATGCGGCTTTGCTGGCATGGGGAACCCTGAGTGCGGCGCTGTCAGTCGATCCCAATGCAGCCTATGGAAAATGGGCAAAATACGCCCTGTTGGGTTCCAGCTATTTCATTACCTGGTGGTTGGTGCGTCGCATTCCTGAATTCAGCCTGGAACGAGCCCTCAAGATGGTCGGTATGGTCGGTTTGGCCAGCTTTGCCTTCTATGCAGTTGAATTCCTTGTTCTGTCCAGGGCGCCTGATTTTCAACCTGAAATACAGGTTCATGGATTGGTGCCGGCCTGTCTATCGCCTTTCACGCTCTATCTGCTGCGGCAGACCTTCACGGGTCATCGCGGCCTGGCACTGACCGTGGGATATCTGTCGAGCCTGATCTTGCTGCTGGTGTCTTCCGATAGCCTTACCGAGGTATTTGCACTTGCGGCTGCGCTCGTTGCAGTGAGTTTCTATATTCTTCCCAAAGGACGCTTGCTCAGGTTGTTACTCGGCAGCCTAGCGTTGTTGTTGCTGGCTTTGATCCTGGCGTTTGATACGACCGGGTCTGTATTAAGTCGGGCATATCATTCGGATGAGAACTGGTTTGAGGTGCTCAACCAGTTGAGTAGCTACCGTACCTATATCTGGCACAGGGCAATCACCATACCTCCACCCAATCAATGGCTGGGGGTCGGTCCAAGTAACGTTTCGTTATATCCGCCAGTTGTTGTTGAGGGCATCGTCACAGTGAGGCACCTACACAACCTTTTTCTGGATTGCTGGTATGAAATCGGTGTGGTCGGGTTAACGCTGTATATCCTGTTTTATGCGGCACAAATCCATGCGATGAAGCCAGGCATGGCAAATCGATCCACACTGCAACGTGGGGTCATGTACGCTGCCGTTGCAGGAGTTTTTGTGGCATCGATGCTGGAGCAATCCTATGTCTCCGTTCATGTGGCCATGTTTGTGCCATTTCTTTTTGCCCTGTATAGCCGCGGACCTGAAGGACGAGATCTTCAAGCCCATGCACGCGACGTGCCCCCAAAATCAGTAGCAGTTGGGTTTTGAGTCCGATCAGATTCTCCAATGGATCAGACAATGCAGAAGCCACACATGGAAGCACAGTTCTTGGGGTACCTGCGGTATGTGGGAGGGGACGGTCAAGGCCATGCCTGCGGCACGGATTCTCGGAGACCGGTTATTTTATGAGGGAGATTATTGAAGACTGGATCGAGAGCCTGCTTCTTCTTTCGGCCCGGGTGAACGAGTCATCGAGAACAACACCTAAGGCTTGCTGACGAAGACCTTCTGCCCTGCATGGATCGAACTGTTTTTTCTGAAAGCAGGATTCCACTCTTGTATATCCGCCAGGCTGACATCGAAGCGCTGAGCGATGGCGTGCAGGGTGTCGCCACGCTTGACAGAGTAGTGTTTAGCCTGTGCCGGTTTGCTGCCCTGTGGTCTGAAGGCGACGTGCTGGATTGTCCCGGGTAGGCTGGCCTTCTCGTTCAACGGCAAGCGCAGGATATGACCGGTCTTGAGTCCGCCATCGAGGCCGGAGTTGGCCTGGGTGAGCTGGGTAACGGACAGCTCGTAGCGGCGGGCCACGCTGTACAGCGTATCGCCGCGCTTCACGACGTGCTGGTTGATGTCTGCCAGTTCGGAACTGGAGCTGGCGGCCTGCGTTTCGATCACCCCGCGACCCTTGATGGGGACGAGTATCGTCTGCGCACGCGCCAGTTTGTCCCGCTTCAGATGAAACTGATTGTGTTCCTTGAGGCGGGCGACGCTGACGTCGAAACGTCTGGCAATCGCTTCGAGGCGTTCGCCCTTTTGTGCCGCATAGGGTTGCCAGGAGTCCCATGCGCCACTATCCAGGTTGTGCCGGAACTTGTCAGCCTTGTCGACGGGGACCAACAAATTCACCGGCGTGTCCGAACGGATGAGATTGCGCGGAAAAGCTGCATTCAGCGCGACGAACTCGTCGCTGCTCATATCCGCCAGCCGTGCGGCGGACCGGATATCCAGGCTGGCGTGGACGGTCACCTGGCCGAAATAGGGCTGGTTGGGCAGTGTGCCGATTGCAATACCGTAGCGTTCGGGATGGCTCACCAGGTTCTTGATGGCGAGCAGCTTGGGTACGTAGTGCCGGGTCTCGGTGGGCAGGGACAGGCTGGCATAGTCGGTGGGCAGGCCCTGATTGACATTCTTCTGGATGGCGCGTGCCACGCAGCCTTCGCCGCAGTTGTATGCGGCCAGCGCCAGTTCCCAGTCGCCAAAATCAAGATAGAGCTTGCCCAGATAATCGAGCGCCGCATTCGTTGCGGCGGTGAAATCTCGACGGCCGTCGTACCAGGCGTCCTGTTTAAGGCCATAGAGTCGGCCGGTGGAAGGGATGAACTGCCAGATGCCAGAGGCCGAGGAGGATGACAGCGCGGTGGGATTGAATGCGCTTTCGATCATCGGCAGCAACGCGATTTCCATCGGCATGGCGCGGCGATCGACTTCCTCGACGATATGATACAGGTAGCGGCGTGAGCGCTCGACCATGCGGTGCACGTAAACCGGCCGCGACGCGTACCAGTTTTCATGAACTTCGACGAGTGGGTTGCCCGAGGCCGCATCGTCGATCTTGAAACCCGCGCGGATTCGCTGCCAGACGTCGTCCTGGCTGGCATCGTCGGGGGCTTCGCTGCTATCGATTGTCCCGCCGGACGGACCACTGTGCCATTCCAGCGTGCGAACGAGCGCGAGAGCATCGGCGGCAAATACTGGCGTGCAGAGCAGCAAGGCCAGCACACCGATGGTGAGCCGAAAAAAGGTTCTGAGTTCGGCCAATTTGATTCCGGGCAAGTCGGTCTCCCGTACTCAACAAGTCTCCATCCTAATGGCCAAGAGGGAGGAGGTCAACCGTCCCAGGCATCCTTGGCTGCGCGAATGGCACCGAACACTTCGGCCGGACCGGGGTGGGGACGATTCAGATAGCCTGCGGCAAAAGCGGTCATGTCGGGTTCGTGATAGCGCAGGAAGGGGTTGGTGGATTTTTCCAGTGCCAAGGTCGACGGCAGGGTGGGATGGTTTTGCGCACGCAGCGCGCGATCCTGCCGTTCGCGCTCCAGCAGGGCAGGGTTGTCGCCGTCGATGGTTTTGGCGAAATCGATATTGCTCAGGGTATATTCATGTGCGCAGCAGACTCGGGTAGCATCGGGCAGTGCCAAGATTAAGTCGAGGCTGGCAGCCATCATCGCGGGATCGCCTTCGAACAGCTTGCCGCAACCGCAGCCGAAGACGGTGTCGCCGCAGAACAGGAAGCCGTGGCCGACATAGCTGATGTGGTCGAGCGTGTGGCCGGGGGTGGCCAGCACTTCGAAGTGCAATGCCGGTGCGGTCAGTGTCAGGGAATCGCCGCCACGCAGGGTATGGGTCACGGCGGGAATCCGGGAATTTTCCGGCGAATAGATGGCACACTGGAAGCGTTGACGCAGCTCGACGTTGCCGCCAGTATGGTCACGATGATGGTGGGTGATGAGCACGGCGCTCAGCACGAGTTGGTGCGCGTCGAGAAACGCGACCAGCGGCTCAGGATCGCCGGGATCGACGGCGACGGCGTGGTGTCCGTCGTGCAGCACCCAGATGTAGTTGTCATCAAATGCAGGCAGGGGAATCAGCGTCAGCATGGCGGGGGCAGGAATACAGGAGGGATGACCATGTTATCCAAGCTTGATGCAGGATGGTTTGAAACGCCGCTGGGACAGCATTTGCTGTTTCGCGAGCTGCGCTATTTCGACCACGCAGTTTCGGATGTGTTCGGCTTCAATGCAGTGCAGGTCGGGTTGCCGCAGATTGATTTTCTGCGCAACAGCCGTATTCCACTGCGGGTGGCCTGCGCGGTCGAGACGCCGTCCCAGGTGCGTGCAGACCCGATGTTTCTGCCGTTCGAGAGCCAGTCGCTCGATTTGCTGCTGCTGCCGCATGTGCTGGAATTCAGCGGTAATCCGCACCTGGTGCTGCGCGAAGCGCAACGCGTGCTGCGCCCCGAAGGCCGCCTGGTGCTGGCAGGATTCAACCCGCGCAGCCTGTGGGGGCTGACGCGCAAACTGCAGGGCGGCGAGCGCGGTTATCCATGGAACGGCAGTTTCCTGAATATCTCGCGGGTGAAGGACTGGATGGTCTTGCTGGGACTCGAAGTGGCAGCGGGAAGCATGTGCTGCTATCGTCCGCCGATCAACCGTGAAAAATGGCTGCGGCGCCTGCGTTTCATGGAACCCGCCGGCGACCGCTGGTGGGCCATGGGCGGCGGCGTGTATTTCCTGCAGGCGGTGAAGCGCGTACAGGGCATGAACATCATCCTGCCGCAATGGAAAACACCGGTAGCGCAGCGCATGTTGTCGCCTGCAGCCAAGGTAATCAACCTCAAACAATACAAGGTCCGGCGTGAACGCTGACATCATATACATCTACAGCGATGGCGCCTGCAAGGGCAATCCTGGCGTGGGCGGCTGGGGCGCCCTGCTGGTTTCCGCCGGTCATCGCAAGGAAATCAGCGGAGGCGAAGCCAACACCACCAACAACCGCATGGAGATGACCGCGGTGATCCGTGCGCTGGAATCGCTGAAGCGCCCCTCCACGGTCGAAGTCCACACCGATTCGCAATACGTGCAAAAGGGTATCAGCGAATGGATGGCCGGCTGGAAGCGGCGCAACTGGCACACTGCCGAAGGCAAACCGGTAAAAAACCAGGATCTTTGGCTGCAACTGGATGCACTGAGCCAGTTGCACACGATCAAATGGAAATGGGTTCGCGGTCATGCCGGCCATCCAGAAAACGAACGTGCGGACGCGCTAGCCAACCAAGGCGTCTTGCAGGCACAGCAAGCCTGATCGAACCATGCGACAAATCATCCTGGATACCGAAACGACAGGCCTCGACCCCAACCAGGGCCATCGCATCATCGAAGTGGCCGCAGTGGAAATGGTCAACCGGCAACTCACCGGCAACCACCTGCACCGTTATGTGAATCCGGATCGCGACATCGATGCCGGGGCGATGCAGGTGCATGGCATCACCCCGGAATTCCTGCAGGACAAGCCGCGCTTTGCCGACATTGCGCGCGAATTCGTCGACTTCATCCAGGGCGCCGAACTCATCATTCACAATGCGCCGTTCGATGTGGGTTTCCTCAACATGGAACTGCGTCTGCTGGAGATGCCGCTGCTGGCCACCTGGTGCGAGGGGGTGGTCGACACGCTGGCGATGGCCAAGTCGCTGCATCCAGGCCAGCGCAACAATCTGGACGCGCTTTGCAAACGTTATGGAGTCGACAACGCGGCGCGCACGCTGCACGGTGCCTTGCTCGACTGCGAATTGCTGGGGGCGGTGTACCTGGCGCTGACGCGTGGCCAGGAAAGCCTGTCGATCGGATTGGAATATGCGCACCGCTCGCAGGCGGATCCGGCCGCCATGCGCATGCGTCCCAGGCCCGTCCTGCTGAAGGCCTCCAGCGAGGAGGCGGCCGCGCATGCTGGCCTTCTCGAGGCCATTGCCGAGGAAAGCAGGGGGGCTTGCCTGTGGAGTGCGGAACAGGGGGCGGCCTGAGCTGATGACTTTCACCTTCAGCATACGGAGCCGCCTGGTCGGTCTGGCCACGGTGCCGGTGGCCATTATCGGCATGCTGCTGCTGTTTCAGCTCATCACATCGAAAATCAACGATCTTGACCGGTCTCTGCATACCCGTGCCATGGCGATTGCTAGGCAACTGGCTCCGGCAGTCGAATATGGCGTGGCCACCGGCAATATCGAGGTGTTGCAGACCCTGCTCGGAAAAGCGGCCATCGAGCCCGATATCCAGGGCGTGGCAGTGTTCTCAGAAAGCGGAAAAATACTGGCTCAGGTTGGACGCGGAAACTGGGTCGACCCGGTGCGGGATCAGTTGTCCACTGAGCATATCCACCCGATTGAATCCCAGAACCGTCTGAACTACTACGCGCCCATTACCCGCAACGAGGCGGGTACGGGATATCTTCAGCCGGCCAACGGGGGTCGTGCCTCGACCGGCTCGCAGTCCCGTTTGCTTGGATGGGTCGGGATCGAGATTTCGCGCAGCGCAACCTTCCGCAGCCAGCGCGATGCCATTCTGCACAGCCTGGCCATCCTGCTGGCAGGACTGAGCGTCAGCCTGCTGCTTGCCTGGCGCATCGGACGCCAGATCACGCGCCCGATTCGGGGCTTGACCCACACGGTGAGCCGCATTGCCGAGGGCCATCTGGACGAGCGGGTGGAACAGAGCGGGCCGGCAGAACTGGGCATCCTGCAACGCGGCATCAATCGCATGGCAACTCACTTGCAGTCGATGCAGGACAAAATGCGAGAGAACATCGACCAGGCCACCGCACGGCTTGTGTATCAGGCAAGCCACGATACGCTGACGGGTCTGATCAATCGTCGCGAGTTCGAACAACGGCTGGAGCGTGTGCTGCTTTCAGCGCTGCAGCAGGATCGCGAACATGTCCTGTGCTACATGGATCTCGATCAGTTCAAGGTGATCAACGATTCCTGTGGTCATGTGGCGGGCGACGAATTGCTGCGCCAGCTGGCGATGCTGCTCAAGTCCAAACTGCGAGAACGGGATGTCCTGGCACGCCTGGGGGGCGACGAGTTCGCGCTGTTGCTGGAAAATTGCAGCATAGAGGACGCGCTGGCGGTGGCAGATGCGTTCCGTACCGAAGTGCAACGCTTCCGCTTCAAATGGGAGAACCGCATTTTTGCAGTGAGCATGAGTGTAGGCATGGTGGCGATCAATCGCGACAGCGACAGCGCAGCGAGCCTGCTGTCTGCAGCGGATGCCGCATGTTTTGTGGCAAAGGACCGCGGTCGCAACAGGATTCACTTGTATGAAATACGCGATCTTGATCTGGCGCGCCATCGGGATGAAATGAAGTGGGTTACCCGGATTCAGCGGGCGCTGGAAGAACATCGCTTGCATTTATATTGGCAGGAAGTCCGCCCCACCGATGGGGAGACCGGCGGTGCGCGCCATGTGGAACTGTTGTTACGGATGCGGGATGATGACGGCCGTGAAATCCTGCCCATGGCCTTCATTCCGGCGGCTGAGCGTTATTCCATCATGCCTGCGCTCGACAGCTGGGTGATCGAGGAAACCATGAAGTTGTGCAAACGCTATCTGTCGAGCAAGAAGGAGCAGCATTGCCTGTTTGCGGTCAATCTGTCTGGCGCATCCCTGAAAGACCAGGCGTTCCGACAGATGCTGTTTACGCATTTGCAGGAGAACCCTGCGATGGGGCCGCATCTGTGTTTCGAAATCACCGAGACAGCAGCAATCGGCAACCTCGCGGTCGTGAACGAATTCATCGAAGCCATGCGCGAATTCAGTTGCCGGTTTGCGCTGGATGATTTCGGCAGCGGCCTGTCGTCCTTCACCTATCTGAAGAACCTGAAAGTGGATTATCTCAAGATCGATGGTGCCTTTGTGCGTGACATCGCAAGCAATCCGGTCGATCGCTCGATGGTCGAGGCCATCCATCGGATCGGTCATCAGATGGGGCTGAAAACCGTAGCCGAATACGTCGAGTCGGACCAGACACTGGCGGTACTGCGCCAGATCGGGGTGGATTATGTCCAGGGCAACGGCGTCCATTGTCCGGAGCCGCTGGAAACATTGTGTGGCCCCTCCTGAGAACAGGAGTTGGCCGGCGGATCAGTTGTTGACGCCGAATCCCGCTGTGACCACGGCCTGAACCAGTGCAGGGCGGTCGACCCGGGAGGCGTCGTACACGACGCGGGCCTGCCCCGGGGTGAGTGTGACCTCGGCGCTTTGCACGCCCGGCAGCGCAGTCAATACCTTGTGAACGCTATTGACGCAGCCACCGCAGGTCATGCCGGTTACCGCCAGGGTGATTTCGTTCATTTTGCTGTGCCTCAAAAGAACAATTGAGGCTCGATTCTACTTTTTGCGCGGACGTTTGCGCAGCGCTTCCTTGGTATGGTCGATCAGGCGATCGGCCACCACTTCGGCGTCGACCGCGAACGTGCCGCCGGCGAGCGCCGACTTGACCGCTTCGACCTTGCCGGCGTCGGTGACGTCGACCGAAGCCAGTTGGGTTTCCAGCGCGCGAATGCGGGTACTCGATTCCGTGAGGGTCAGCGAATCGCCACCCGGCGCGGTGGGTGCGGGCTTCTTGTCCACCTCCTTGCCCTTGGTGGCAGACACTTTGGCGGCAGCGGGAGGCGTGATGCGCTTGTCAATTTTCACGAGACGGGTTCCTGAAGGCTGGTTTTCCGGAGTGATTGCGAATTATCAAATGACAATACGGCACTTTTCAGGAAAACCTTAGCGCAGATTTATACCAGTACGTGCGAAGCCAGCCCATCCGCCAGTTTGGGCTCGAACCAGGTGGACTTGGGCGGCATGACTTCATTCGCGTCAGCAACGGCCATAAGGTCCTCCATGCCGGTGGGGTGGAGTGCGAAAGCCAGCGCCATTTCGCCGCTGTTCACCCGTTTTTCCAGCTCGGCGAGGCCGCGGATGCCGCCGACGAAGTCGATGCGCTTGTCGCGCCGCGGGTCGGTGATGCCGAGGATGGGCGCGATCAGGTTGTTCTGCAGCAGGCTGACG
>Ga0209254_10000524_pt1 | contig 31463 bp, 24 predicted proteins | sample FrelakmetDIP11DI_FD_187148 | JGI IMG/M metagenome (GOLD analysis project Ga0209254, IMG submission 187148) | Freshwater lake sediment microbial communities from the University of Notre Dame, USA, for methane emissions studies - DIP11 DI (SPAdes)... | ecosystem: Environmental > Aquatic >... | reverse complement strand
AACGGGTCGGCGGTGTCGAGGATGGCGGTAATCACCTCGGGAGGCAGCCCCTCGAGCGTCAACAGGTGGGTGAGCTTGCCTTCGGCATTGAGCTGTGGGTTGCGAGGCGTCATGTCAGCCAGGCTCGCAGAGCGCGTCCGCTCGCACGGGCGGCGGCCGACGCGCGCACTTCGCGGGTGGTGAGACCGGCCAAGGAGGCCGGCTGACCCGCCCCAACTGCGGGCAGTGAACACAGTGAGCGTGGGGGCCGTCGTCGCATCACGCGGCCGCCTCCTTGCACCATCGCGGGAGTGCGTGGCCGTTCAGCGTCGGCGTCCAGCCGCGATTCGCTTTGCCGTCGATCCCCAGGCTTCGCCCGGGGCCCCTCGCCGGGTAGCTCACGCGGCCGCCTCCACGCCCAGCGAGAGCCGGCCGGCGTCATCGCGCGAGAGCACGATCGACAGGTCGCGAGCGACGGCCAGACGCACGCCGGTGTAGGTCGGCTCGATCGGCAGTTCGCGCCCGCCGCGGTCGACCAGCACGGCCAGTTCGACGCGGTCGGGCCGGCCGAAGTCGAACAGCTCGTTGACTGCCGCGCGCACGCTGCGGCCGGTGAAGAGCACGTCGTCGACCAGCACGATCGTCGCGCCCTCGACGTCGAACGGCAGCTCGGTGCGGCGCGTGTTCGGCTTCAAGCCCGAGCGGTTGTAGTCGTCGCGGTAGAACGCGACGTCGATGAAGCCCACCGGGTGGGTGCCCGGCAGCATCTGCGCGAGGCGTCCGGCGACCCACGCGCCGCCCGAGTAGATGCCCACGAACGCCGCGTCCTGCGCGACCGCGCCCGCCATGCGCTCGGCCAGCGCCGCCAGCACGCCTTCGGCGTCGGGAAGTGCGGCGTCAGCGCTGATCATCGAACCACCCCTGCAGGATCAGCTGCGCCGCCAGCGCGTCGCGATCGTCGCGGCCGCGCCGACCTGCGCGCGAGGCGTTGAGCTGCGCGGCCGCCTCCTGGGTTGTATGGCGCTCGTCGGCCTGCGCCACCGGCAACCGGTAGCGTCCCCCGAGCTGGCGCGCGAAGCGGCGCGCCCGCGCGGTCATCGCGTGCTCGGTGCCGTCGGCGTGCACCGGGATGCCGACGACGAGCAGCCCCGGCTGCCACTCGCCGATCAGCGCGCCGATTCTCGCGAAGCGCGCGTCGACGCGCTCGTCGTCGATCGTCGCGAGCGCGCGCGCCTGGCGCAGCAGCGTGTTGCCGACGGCGACTCCGATCCGCCGGGTTCCGCAATCGAAGGCGAGCACGATGGTCTCGGGGGGCAGCGCCGCCGCGGTCACCGCCGGTCAGGGGCAGGCGTCATGCGTGCCCGGCCCCGTCCGAGAGTTGCGAGAAGTCGATGCCGAGCAGGCGCATCGCCGCCGGCAGCCTGTCCTCGACACGCGTGCCGAACAGCACCTCGGGGTCCGCCTCGACGGTGAGCCACGCATTCGCCGCAAGCTCCTGCTCGAGCTGGCCCGCCGACCAGCCGGCATAGCCGAGCGAGACGATCATGTGGTCGGGCCCCTCGCCGCGGGCGACGGCTTCGAGGATGTCCTTCGACGTCGTCATGCCCAGGTCGTCGCTGACGGCGAGCGTGGACTGCCAGTTGCCGAGCGGACGGTGCAGCACGAAGCCGCGATCGACCTGCACCGGGCCGCCGAAGAGCACCGGCGTGTCGCGCAGGCCCCGGTCGGCGAGCGGGACGTCGATCTGCTCGAACAGCGCCAGGAGCGTCATGTCGATGGGCCGGTTCACCACCATCCCCAGCGCGCCGTCGGGATTGTGCTCGCAGACGAACGTGAGCGTGTGGGCGAAATTGGGATCGGCCATGCCGGGCATGGCAATAAGGAAGTGATGCGTCAGGTTGACGGTGGTCCCCATGCGCGTCCCGCATTGTAATCCGCCGTGCCGAGGGGGCACAATCCGGCTACACATGACCCCGCGTCCGCATCGAACTTCGCGCATCGCCGCGCGCATCGCCGCCGCGCTGGCTGCCGCGCTGGCTGCCACGACCGCACCGGCAAAGCTCGTGGTGATGCACGGCTACGCCGACGTGACGAGCGCGCTGGTGTGGATCCAGGCCGACGCGCCCGGGCCGATCGCGATCGCGTGGCGGCCCGAAGGCGCGGCGGCGGAGCAGCGCGTCGAGCTTGCGGCGGAGCGCGAGCGCGAGAACGTCGTCGTCGCGCGCCTCGGCGGCCTCGCCCCCGGCGGCCGCGCGACGTACCGCATCTCCGGCGACGGCGACGTGCGCGAGGGTTCCGTGCGCGCGCAGGCGCTCGTCGAGGACGCAAAGGACGCGCCGCCGATCACCATCGCGATCGGCTCGTGCTACTTCCTCGCCGAAGACGAGGGCGCGCGAGCGCGCGACCTCGGCTACGGCGGCGGCTACGAGATCTTCGACGCCATCGCCGACCAGAGGCCCGACGTGATGCTCTGGCTCGGCGACAACGTCTACCTGCGCCGGCAGGAGTACTACGACGTCGCGGCGATGGCGCGGCGCTACCGCAGCCAGCGTGGCGCAGCACCACTGCAGCGCCTGCTCACGGCGACGTCGCACCTCGCGATCTGGGACGACCACGACTACGGGCACAACGACGCCGACGCGTCGTACACGCTCAAGGGCGAGACGCTGCGGTTGTTCCGGCTCTACTGGGCGAACCCGTCCTGGGGACTGCCCGACGTCCCGGGAACCTTCGGCGTGGCCACCGCCGGCGACGTCGACTTCGTGCTGCTCGACGGTCGCTACCACCGCTCGCATCCGCAGCTGACCGACGGGCCCGACAAGTCGATGTGGGGCGCGGCGCAGTTCGCGTGGCTCAAGGCGACGCTGCTCAACCTGCGCGGGCGCGTGAAGCTCGTCGCGAACGGCAGCCAGCTGTGGAACGCGGCGTCGCGCTTCGAGGGGCTGCACCAGTATCCGACCGAGCAGAAGGCGCTTGCCGACTTCCTGCTCGCGCAGCGCATCGACGGCCTGCTGTTCCTCTCCGGCGACCGCCACTTCGGCGAACTGCTGCGCGTCGAGCGACCGCTCGCCTATCCGCTCTACGAGTTCACGTCGAGCCCGCTCACCTCGAGGCCATGGGAGAAGCCGGAGGCGCGCGAGCGCGACAACCCGCAGGTCGTTCCGGGCACGCTCGTGGGCAAGCGGCAGTTCGGCCTGATCCGCATCACCGGCCCCGGCAACGACCGCCGCATCGAGCTGTCGAGCCACGACCAGAAGGGCGCGCTCCTCTGGCGGCATGAGCTTCGTGCACGCGAGTTGCACTCTCCTGCGCCAAAGCCCGTCCCATGAGGACGACACCGAGCCGCGGCCGGCTGGTCTGGTTCCGCCGCGACCTGCGCGACTTCGACCACGCGGCGCTGGCGGATGCGCTTGCCGCGGGTGGCCCGGTCTACGCCGCCTTCGTGTTCGATCGGGACATTCTCGACCGACTGCCGACACGCCGGGACCGGCGCGTCGAGTTCATCCACGGCAGCGTGGTGGAGCTCGATGCCGGCCTGCGCGCACGCGGGGGCGGGCTGATCGCGCTGCACGCGAGCGCGCGCGAGGCCATCCCCCGACTCGCCCGCGAGCTCGGCGTGAAAGCCGTCCACGCGAACCGCGACTACGAGCCGGCGGCGATCGAGCGCGACGCCAAGATCGCCCGCGCGCTCGCCGACCACGGGATCGCGCTGGACACGTCCAAGGACCAGGTCATTTTCGAGCGCGACGAGGTCAAGTCGCAGTCGGGCACGCCCTACACGGTGTTCACGCCCTACAGGAACGCCTGGCTGAAACGGCTCACCCCCGCCGACCTTGCGCCGCACGCCGTCGATTCCTGCGCGGCCGCGCTCGCCGCGCCTCCGCCCGCCTTCGACCGCGGGATCCCCTCGCTCTCGTCGATGGGTTTCGCGCGCACGAACCTCGTGGCCCTGGGTGTGGTGCCCGGCATGCGCGGTGCGCGCGAGCGGCTGGCCGAGTTCATGGCGCGCATCGACGACTACGGCGGAACACGGGACTTCCCGGCCATCGAAGGAGTGTCCCGCCTGTCGGTGCACCTGCGCTTCGGAACCGCTTCGGTGCGCGCGCTCGCCGCCGCTGCCCACGATCGGTCGCTGCGGCCGGGCGGCGAAGGCGCTTCCAAGTGGCTGAACGAGCTGATCTGGCGCGAGTTCTACGCCCAGCTGCTCGCCAACTTCCCGCACGTGGTCGCCGGCGCGTTCCGCCGCGAACTCGACGCTCTTGCATTCCCCGACGACCCCGCGCGCTTCGATGCGTGGCAGGAAGGCCGCACCGGCTACCCGATCGTCGACGCCGCGATGCGCCAGTTGAATGCGACCGGGTACATGCACAACCGGCTGCGGATGATCGCTGCGAGCTTCCTCGTCAAGGACCTGCTGGTCGACTGGCGCAAGGGCGAGCGCGTCTTCGCCGAGCGGTTGCTCGACTTCGACCTCGCGTCCAACAACGGGGGCTGGCAATGGGCCGCGTCGACCGGCTGCGACGCCCAGCCGTGGTTTCGTATCTTCAACCCGGTCACGCAGTCGCGGCGCTTCGACCCCGACGGCGCGTTCATCCGCCGCTACGTGCCCGAGCTCGGCGCTCTCGACGCGCAGGAGATCCACGCGCCGTGGCTCGTGCCGCCGGCGATCCTGCAGGCGAAGGGCGTGGTCGTCGGCCGCGACTATCCGGCGCCGATCGCGGACCACGCCGTGGCGCGTCTGGAGGCCCTGGCGCTCTACCGAATCAGTCTTCCTCGTGCTTCCGCCGCTTCTCGAACTCGGTGACGAGCTGCTGCTGCAGCATCGCCGGCGCGGCCTCGTAGTGCGATAGCGCCATCGTGAACGCGCCGTGGCCGCCGGTGACCGACTTGAGCCGCGCGGCGTAGCCGTCCAATTCCACGAGCGGCGCCACGCCGGTGATGGCCAGCGCGCCCGGGCCCGCGGCCTTGGTGCCGGTCACCTGCCCGCGGCGCGTCGCCAGATCGCCGGCGATGTCGCCGGTGTTCGCCTCCGGGCAGACGATCTCCACGTTGACGATCGGTTCGAGCACCGTGGGGCGCGCCTTCGCGATCGCCTCGAGGAACGCCTTGCGGCCGGCAGTGATGAACGCGATCTCCTTCGAGTCGACCGGGTGGTGCTTGCCGTCGAACACGGTCACGCGCACGTCCTGCAGCGGGAAGCCGGCCACCGCGCCGCCGGCGAGCACCTGCTCGACCCCCTTGCGTACGGCCGGCATCAGGTTGTGCGGGATCACGCCGCCCTTGGTCGCGTCGACGAAGTCGAAGCCGGTTCCGCGTGGCAGCGGCTCGACGCGCAGCGCCACCTCGCCGAACTGCCCTGCGCCGCCGGTCTGCTTCTTGTGCCGGTACGTGGCCTCGGCCTGCGCGCCGATCGTCTCGCGGTAGGGGATGCGCGGCGGGCGCGTGTCGATCTCGAGCTTGAACTGCGTGGCCATGCGCTCGAGCACCGAGCGCAGGTGCAGGTCGCCGAGCGCGCGCAGCACCGTCTCGTTGCTGTGCGGGTCCTGCTCGACGACGAGCGTGGGATCCTCGGCGACGATCTTGTGCAGGACGTCGGAAATGCGCTGCTCGTCGCCGCGCTTCTTCGGCGCGATCGCCACCCCGTGCATGGGCCGCGGGAACTCGAGCGGCTTCATGTGGATCTGGTCCTCGTCGTGCGAGTCGTGCAGCACGCTGTCGAACTCGATCTCGTCGATCTTCGCCACTGCCGCGATGTCGCCGGGGATCGCGCAGTCGACCTCGATGTTGCGGCCGCCCTGCAGCATGAACAGGTGGCCGACCTTGAACGGCTTGCGCGCCTCGCCGACGAAGAGCTGCGTGTCCTTGCTCAGCGTGCCCTGGTGCACGCGAAAGATGCCGAGCTTGCCGACGAACGGGTCGATCACGACCTTGAACACGTGCGCGAGCACGTGCTTGCGCGCGTCGGGCTCGGAACGGAACTCCTCGGCCGACTCGTCCTCGCCCCTGATGAACAGCGGCGGATTGCCTTCGAGCGGGTTGGGCGCGAGCTTCACCAGCACGTCGAGCAGCTCGGCGACCCCCGCGCCGGTGCGCGCGGAGACGAAGCAGACCGGCACGAGGTGGCCCTCGCGCAGTGCCTTCTCGAAGGGCGCGTGCAGCTGGTCGGGCGTGATCTCGTCGCCCTGCTCGAGGTACTTCGCCATCAGCACCTCGTCGACCTCGATCACCTGGTCGACGAGCGCCTGGTGGGCGTCGGCAACGGACGAAAAGTCGGCCTCACCGCTGGGATTGAAGAAACAGTCGACGACTCGCGTGCCCCCGCCCGCGGGCAGGTTGATCGGCAGGCATTCCCTGCCGAACGCCTCCTGGATCGCGGCGAGCGTGCCGCGCACGTCGACGTGCTCGGCGTCGATCTTGTTGACGATGACGATGCGGCAGAGCCGGCGCTGCGCTGCCCACTCCATCATCCGCGCGGTGATCATCTCGATGCCGGATTGCGCGTTGACGACGACCGCGGCCGTCTCGACCGCGTCGAGCGCGCCGATCGCCTGGCCGATGAAGTCGGGGAAGCCGGGCGTGTCGATCAGGTGGACCCTGGCCTCGGGCGTGTCGAGGTGCACGATCGACGAGCGCAGCGAGTGCTTCCAGCTCTTCTCGAGCGGGTCGAAGTCGCTGACCGTCGTGCCGCGCTCCACGCTGCCCGCAGTGGCGACGCCGCCACTGCGGGCGAGCAGCGCTTCCGCGAGCGTGGTCTTGCCCGCGGCGCCATGGCCCACCAGCGCTACGGTACGAAGCTGTTCCGTGGTGTATTGCGACATGCGCGTCTCCTCGTCGTCCGGATCCCGGTTTGGCAGTGAATGTAACCTGCCGCCGGGACCCTGCCAATGCGAGGGGCGCGAAGAAGAGGCGGGGGTTGCGGCGCGTCAAGGTCCCCTCGCCCCCGACCCTTCTCCCGCCTGACGGTGGGCGAGGGGAACACTTCTCCCCTCGCCCCGCGAAAGCGGGGAGAGGGGCCGGGGGTGAGGGGAATGCGAGGGAGAAGAACCCGTTGCGCGGGACGCTAGCGTGCAACCGCTTCCTGCATCCCGAGCATCTCGCGCAGGTTGCGCAGCAGCTCTTCTTCCTGGTAGGGCTTCCCGAGGTAGAGGTCGACACCCAGCTCGGCCGCGCGCGCGCGGTGCTTGTCCGCGGTGCGCGAGGTGATCACGATGATCGGCACGTGCGCGTGCTTGGGGTCGCTCTTCAGCGTCTTGGTGAACTCGAAGCCGTCCATGCGCGGCATCTCGATGTCGAGCAGGATGACGTCGGGCGTCTCGTTGCCGACGGCCTGCAGCGCGTCCAGCCCGTCCTTCGCCGTCGCCACACGGAAGCCCTCGCGGGTGAGCAGGCGGCTGGTGATCTTGCGCACGGTGAGCGAGTCGTCGACGATCAGCACCAGCGGCGGCGTCGCGCTGTCGGCGGCCGTCGCGGCGATGCGCACGCGCGCCTCGGCGTTGGGGTCGAACGCGACCACGCCGGCGCGCTTCGCGAGCTGCACGGGGTTCAGGATCAGCACGATCTCGCCGGTGCCGAGCACCGTGGCGCCCGAGATGCCCGAGACGCGGGCGAGCTGCGGCCCGATGTTCTTGACGACGATTTCCTGGTTGCCGACCATTTCGTCGACGTGCACGGCGGCGAGACCGTTGCCGCTGCGGACGAGCAGCACCGGGTTGTGGCGGTGCGTCTCCGGCTGGTGCGCCGTGTCGCCGAGCAGCCGCGGCAGGTAGTGGAACGGGTAGCTGCGGCCCTGCCAGCTGACCTCGCCGCGCACGTACAGGTCGAGCAGCGCCTCCTCGCGCACCTGCTGCACCTGCTCGACCATCGGCGCGGGGAGCGCCCACAGACGGCCCCCGGCACGAATCAGCACCGCTTGGGCCACGGCGAGCGTGAGCGGCAGCGCCAGGGTGAACTGCGTGCCGCGTCCCGGCTCGGTGGCCACCTCGACGCGGCCGCCGAGGCTCACGATCTCCGCGCGCACGACGTCCATCCCCACGCCGCGCCCCGAGATCGCGGTGACGCGCGAGGCGGTGGTGAACCCGGGCTGGAAGATGAGCTCGAGCAGCTGCGGCTTCGTCGGATGCGCGTCTGGCGCGACGCGCTTCAGTCCGCGCGCCTTGTCGAGAATGCGGTCGACGTCGATGCCGGCGCCGTCGTCGGCGAGCTCGATCGCGACTTCATTGCCGACCTGCCGCACGGTCACCGTGATCTCGCCGGTCTCGGGCTTGCCGGCGGCCTTCCGCGCCTCGCGCGACTCGACGCCGTGGTCGATGGCGTTGCGCAGCAGGTGCTCGAGCGGACCGACGAGCTTCTCCAGCACCGAGCGGTCGAGCTCGGTGCCGCCGCCGACGATCTCGAGGTTCGCGCGCTTGCCGAGTTCCTTGGCCACGCCGCGCACGATCCGATAGAGCCTCTCCGCCAGACTGCCGAACGGCACCGTGCGAATGGCGAACAGTTGCTGCTGCACGTCGCGCGACAGGCGCGCCTGCGCCAGCAATGCGGCGTCGGCGTCGTCCAGGTTGCGCAGCAGCTGCTGCTGTACCGTGGAAACGTCGTTGACGCCCTCGGCGAGCGAGCGCGTCAGCTCCTGGAAGCGCGTGAAGCGGTCGAACTCCAGGGGGTCGAAGCCGGCATGGTGCTCCTGCATCTGCGTCGTGGCCGAGTGGATCTGCGATTCCGCCTGAATCTCGATCTCGCGTACCTGCGTGCGCAACCGGATCACCGAGCCGGTGAGTTCGAGCAGGTTCGACTTCAGCGAACGCAATTCGCTTTCGACGCGGGCGCGCGCGATCGCCACTTCACCGGCCTCGTTGACCAGGCGGTCGATCGTGTCCGCGCGCACGCGCAGCATCGCGCGCGCGCCGCCTTCCGCTTCCGCGGCGGGGGCGGGCGGCGCGGGTTCCGGCGCAGGTGCCGTGGTGGCGACGGGCTGCGCAACGGGCTCGGCAGGCGCCGCAGGGGCTTGCTGCGCGACAGGCGCCGGCTCGGCGGCAGGTTCCTCCTCTGCCGCCGGGATGGCAAGCCAAGGCAGCGCGACATTGATCTCGCCGGTGCGCAGCTTGTCGAGCACGAACGCGAGCCGGTCGAGGTCGGTGTCGAGCGCCTCGAACAGCGCGCCGGTACCCGGCGCGAGCGCGTCTCCCTCGAGGAGGCGCGACTCCATCACGTGCGTCAGCTGCCCGAGGCGCATCGCGCCGGCCATGCGCGCGCTGCCCTTGAACGTGTGCAGCGTGCGGCGCAGCTGCTGCGCGGCGCCCAAGTCGTGCGGCGCGCGCCGCCAGGCGCGCAGCTGCTCGCCGGCGGCGGGGAACAACTCCGCCGCCTCGTCGAGAAAGATCTCGAGCACCTGCGCATCCTCGACCTCGTCGCGGACGCCGTCGAGCGGGTCGGAAGCCGGCTCCGGCGCGGCGAGAACGACCTCGGGCTCGGACAGGAACGCAGGCTCGCGGGTCCTGGCCGCGGACCCATCGGACGGCGTCGCCGCCACCGTCGCGACCGGCGGCTCGGCATCCTGCGCCTCGTCGTCGCGCGCCGCTGCGTGCGCGGCGGCCGACTCGGCGTCGAACTCGTCGTCGACGGTCGCCTGCTGGCGCAGCGCGTCGAGATGCCCCTGGGCATCGCGCGCCTCCTGCAGCAGGAACGGGAGCGTGACGCGGCGCGCCGCGACGTCGGCGCAGAGGTCACGCAGCGTCGCGATGGAACCGGCCAGCAGCGGCTGCGTGGCCGACGGCAATGGCGCGCCGTGCTGCGCGAGCGCAGTCAACGCGAACTCGAGCGACTTCGCGATTCCCGCGAGCGGCTCGAAGCCGGCCGTGCGATGGATGCCGCACAGCGTGTGGCTGGCGCGGATCATCGCCGGCGACGGCGCGGCCTGCGGGTCGAATTGCATCACGCCGAGTTCGCGGTCGAGCGTGGCGAGGTGCTCGGCGGCCTCCTCGACGAGGATGCGCCACAGCGACGTCGACAGCGTGACCGCGCCGATCGTCGTGTCCTCGGCTTCCGCCGCATCGGGTGGCGACGCCTCGGGCGGCGATGCCGATGCATCGGCGACGTCATGCTCGTCGGCAGGCGCAACGATGAACACCGGCGGCCCGACGGGCGGCGTGGGCACGAGCGGCCGAGCGTTGTCCGCGACGAGCTTCAGCGACGGCGCCGCCGGGGCTGCCGCAGTCTGGACGGGCAGTTCGTCGACTTCGATGCCATCCGCGTTGGCGTGCAGGGCATCGTCGCCGGCGAAGTCCTCGGCGTCTGCGACCGGCTCGTCGCCATGCGGCGGCAGGTCCTGATCTTCCAGCCCGGCGTCAACGACTTCGACGACGACGCCGGCGCCCTCGTCGGGCGTTCCCAGCTCGGCGAACGCGAACTCGTCCCCGGGCGGAGCGGCGAACGTGCCGTCGGGCTCGCCTGGCGGCGATGCCTCGTACTCGACCCGCATGTGCGCGGGCTCGCGCAGCGAGTCCAGATCGACCCGCTCGTTGGCCGCCGTCTCGACCGCGTCATCGGTCACGGGCGGCGCGACCAGCGTCAGGACCTGCGGCGGCGCAGCGGCAGGAAGCACGGATTCGTGGCCGGGCAACTCGGACTCCACGGCGCGGATCGCGTCGTGCAGCGCGCGCGGATCGGGCGTGACGCGGCGGTGTTCGCTCAGCGCGTCGACCCACTCGCGGAACGACGCGCCGGCGACGCCGATCATCCGCAGCACGGCGGCAGTGACCGGGCGCTGCTCCTCGAGCAGGCGGTTGTGGATCTTCTCGACGTGCCACGCGAACTCGCCCAGCTCCATCAGTCCGACCATGCGGCCGGAACCCTTCAGCGTGTGGAAGCCGCGCCTGACGTTCGCCAGCGCATCGCGGTCACCGGGGTTGCCGTCGAGCGCGTCCGCGTTGGCGCGGATCGAATCCAGTACCTCGCCAGCCTCGGTCAGGTAGATGTCCAGAAGCTCCGAGTCGAGGCCGTGCGCGTCGACCTCGAGCAGCCGTTGCGTCTCCTCGGACAGCTCCGGCGTCGGAGCGTCGGTGTCGGCGATCGCTTCGACGGCAGCGGCCAGGCCCGCAGCGCCGCCGGCGTCGAACTCGCGCAGCGCGGCCTCCGCCTGCGCGGCGAGCTCGGCGTCGCCGATCAGCTCGGCGTCATCGTGCAGGCTCGCGAGCTTGCGGCGCAGCGACGCGCGCGCGGCCTCGTCGGCGCGGCCGCCGTGCATCTCGTCCACGAGTTGCGGAAGCTGGGCGCGCAGTTCCGCCACCGCGTCCTCGACCGAGTCGTGCGCCTGCGGCGCTGGCGCAGCCGGTTCGCCCAGGCGGCGCGCGATCAACGGCGCGATCAGGCGCTCGCGGTCGGGGCGCTGCTGCTCGACCGCCTCGACGAAGAAGCCCAGACCGGACAGGGACTCGGCGAGGAGCTCGAGGTCCTCGTCGTCGACGTTCGCCTCGGGATCGGCGTAGGACTCGATCTGCTCCTGGCAGAGCGCGAGCAGCTTCTCGGCATCGTCGAGACCGAGCATGCGCAGCGCGCCGCGGATCTGCGCGCTGTCCTTCGTCAGCGCGGCGAGTTCGCCGCGCTTGGCGTGGTCGCGGAAGAACGCGTCGAGCACCTGCTCCATGTGACGCAGGTTGGCCTGGATCTCGCGGCCGACCTGTGCGATCAGCACGCGCTCCTGCGCGCGCCGGCTCATCTCGTCGAGCGCCGGGGCGCCTCCACCCGGGGGCGTGCGGCCCGCGCGCGCGGCATCCAGGCGCGCCACCAGCGCCTCGACCTGCTGCGGGAAGTCGGTCGTGAGATTCGCGTAATTCTCGAACGCGCTCTCGGCAAGCAGCAGCCCCGTCGCGTATTCCATCGCCACCGGCTCGGACACGCCGCTGCTGGGCATCTTGCCCAGCCGCTCGACGAGCGCGGCGGTGAGCTTCATCAGCGCACCCTGCTTCATCTGCGCGGCCTTGGCGTGGACCGAGGCCAGCGTCTGCTTGAGCTTGGGCAGGTTCTCCGCGCGGCCCGACGTGAACTTGAGCCAGGTGTCCTTGGCGCTGGCGAGCTGCTCGCGCGCCTCGCGGATCAGCGGCTGCAGGCGGACGACGTCCGTGCCGATCGTCTCCGCGGTCGGGATCAGATTGGCGAGCCCGTACGCCTTCTGCACCGCGGCGACCTGGGGAGCGACCGGCGCGCTGATGGCGACGTAGTAGAGCACCTCGCGTCGCATGCGGTCGGCCACCTTCGAGCCGCCCTCAGCGATACGCCGGATCTGCAGGTCGATGCGCGCAGCGAGCTGCTTCGTACCGAAGCCCGCCTCGAGGCCCTCGCCGGCGACGGCGTCGAACAGCGCGCCGACGCTCCACCAGAACGAGCGCAGGCTCGACTGCGTGGACAGGTCCTCGATGCCGCTGATGGCGTCGCGCATCCTGCGCGCGCCTTCCCGCGCCTCGTTCTCGCCGCCGCGCAGCCAGGCGAGCAGGCCGTGCTGATAGGCGCGGCGCTGCTTGATGAGCTGCGAGGCCAGCTTTTGCGGCGACGTCGCCTCGCGCAGGGGCATGCGCGGCGCGCGCGCCGACAGGTCGGGATAGAACAGGTCCGTGGGCGGGGCCGCGCGCGCCCCGCGCGCAAGCTGCATCGCCTCGTATTCGGGATACAGGCGCAGCGGGACCGGCGGCGAGCCGTTGACCAGCTCGTCCAGAAAGATGCGCAGCTTCTTGAGCGCGCGGTCGACGAGGTCGACACCCTGGGGAACCGCATTCGCCGGCAGCTCGCCCAGCCGAGCGAAATGGCGCTCGACCTCGTCGGTGTAGGCGACGACCGCGTCGAGCCCGACCATCTGGATCGCGCCCGCGGCCTGATGGACATGCGCGCGGGCGTGCTTGAGCGCGCCCGCGTCGTCCGGCTGCGCCTTGAACGTCGCCAGCGTTTCGAGCGCACGCCCGAGCGCCTGGTCGATCTCCGCCTGCACCCAGGACAGGGGGCCGAGGTCGAAATCGGTTGCGGGTTCGGTGGACACGAAGGTTTTCCCGGAAGACGTACGGCTAGCTCAGGCGCAAGAAGCGATCCATGGGTTCCGCCGCTTGTCGGCGCATTCGCAAATTGCAATTTCCTCCGCGGCCCTCCACGTGCTGTTGTCGCAACGCACAGTGTCGCGTTGTCGGCCGCCCTGCCGTGCTTCGGGTCGCATCCCCGCAGCAAGCCGCGGGGCCCCTGCTTCCCCGTCCGCACGTCGCGGCCTTCCACCACGCTCTCCGCATGACACAACGTCGCGCCGTCGGCCGCCCTGCCGTGCTTCGGGTCGCATCCCCGCAGCAAGCCGCGGGGCCCCTGCTTCCCCGTCCGCACGTCATACCTTGAAGCCCGCGACCGAAGAGCGAAGCTCCGCCGCCAGCCGCGTCAGCTGCCCGATCGACACGTTGGTCTGCTTCGTCGACTCGGTGGTCTCCTCGGTGATGCGCAGGATGCCCTGCATCCCCTTGGTCACCTCGGTCACGGACGTCGACTGCATCTGCGTCTGCGTGGAGATCCGCCCGATCAGCTCGGCCAAGTCGCGCGACACCTTCTGGATCTCGGAGAGCGCCTGGCCGGCGGCGTCGGAGAGCTTCGTGCCCTCGACCACGCCCACCGTCGACTTCTCCATGGCCGCCACCGCGTCCTGCGTGTCGGCCTGAATGGTCTTGACGATCGCGTCGATCTGCTTGGTCGCCTCGGCGGAGCGCTCCGCGAGGCGCTGCACTTCCTCGGCCACCACGGTGAAGCCGCGGCCCGCCTCCCCGGCGGACGCGGCCTGGATGGCGGCGTTGAGCGCGAGCACGTTGGTCTGCTCGGTGATGTCCGAGATGAGCTCGACGATCTCGCCGATCTCGAGCGACGACTCGCCGAGCCGCTTGATCCGCTTCGAGGTCTCCTGAATCTGGCCGCGGATCTCATTCATGCCGTCGATCTGGTTGCGCACCGCCAGCCCGCCCTTCTCGGCGGCGGACAGCGACACCTGCGCCACGCGCGCCGACTGCGACGCGGTCTGCGCCACCTCGTTGATCGAGCCGGCCATCTGCAGCACCGCCGCGGAGGCCTGCTGGATCTCCTTGTTCTGCCGCTGCGACGCTTCGAACAGGCGGTTGGAGATCGACTGCGTCTCCTGGGTGGCCTTCGTCACCTGGTCGGTCGCCGAATTGATGCCTCGCACCAGCGTACGCAGCTCCTCGATGGTGAAGTTGATCGAGTCGGCGATCGCCCCGGTCACGTCCTCGGTCACCGAGGCCTGTACGGTGAGGTCGCCGTCGGCGAGGTTGCCCATCTCGTTCAGCAGCCGGAGGATGGCCTCCTGGTTGCGCTTGTTCTCCTGCTCGCTGTCGGAGGCGCGCGAGCGCGAGTCGTCGAGGTAGACCTTGCCGACCGCGACCAACGCGACGAGGCCGACGACGCCGAAGACGATCGCCAGCCAGAACGTCAGCGTGCGCTCGATGCCGCCGCCCTCGAACGACGCGGCGAGCTCGGTGCTGTCCTTCAGCAGCGCCTCGGACTCCGCGTTGATGTCGCGCGCGCTCTGCTTGGCGATGGTCAGGCGCTGCATGTTGGTGAGAATCGCGTTCACGCCCTGCTCGTAGCCGGCGAACCGCTTCGCCAGGTCGTTCAGCGTGGCGCGCGCTTCTTCGTTGCGTACCGCGGCGATGCGCATCGTGTCGCTGCCCTTGAGCAGCCCCGCGAGCACGTCGCGGAACGTGCCGGCGTCCTTGCCGAGCAGGAACGCGACCTCGGGGTCGATCTGCTCGCCCGAGGCCAGGGCGTTGGCGTTCTTCGCGATGCGCTGCGACAGCACGGCGAGCTGGTTGGCGAAGTCGAGATCGCGCAGCGTGCCGCCTCCCTGACCGATCTGTTGCGCCGCCTGCTGCGAGAGCTCGAGGATGGCGTTGTTGCCCTGGTTGATGCCGTCGAGGCCCTTGGCCAGCGTCGTCAGGCTCTGCTCGTTGTCGGTCAGCCGCCCGGCGGCCTCGTCGACCTTCTTCCAGCGGTCGCGGATGCGGCCGAGCTGCTCGACGACGGCGGGATCCTGCGGGACGTCCAGCGACTTGCCACGCACCTCACCGCCGTTGAGCAGCGCGTCGAGGTTCGCGGCGAAGCGCGCGCGGCTGTCCTTGACCGAAGCAAACGCCGGCGCCTGGCCCTGCGACGCGAGCGCGGAGCCGCGCGCCAGCCGCTGCGAGAGCATCTGCATCTCGGTCGCCGTCGCCGTGGCGGCCGCGCCTTGCGATGCCGCGCGGTTGTCCAGCCCGATCATCAGCAACGCGAGGACGACGAACGCGAAGAACATCGTGCCGAGCACCTGCAGCTGCTTCGCCACCGGCATGGCTCCGATGACGGGCAGCTTCCACGGCGCAGCCACCCCCGCGGTCGCCGCGCGCAGCTGCTCCATCACCGAAACGCTCGCGAGCGGGTCGTAGCCCTCGGGGTTTGCGCCGCCCATGCGGACCTGCGTGGTCGGTATGTCGAGCTCGGCGCCGGCCGCGGCGAGCTTCGCCTTCGACTCGCCGAACAGCTTGGGCATTTTCAGGGCCATGTTGCCTCCAAAGTGCATCTCGTCGCGGTCGGGTTCAGGCGCCGACCTGCAGGAATGCGGGGTCGCGGGCGAGCCGCGCTAGATCGATCTCCTGCCAGGCGCCGCCCGACGCGTCGATCCAGCGTTGCGCGTACCAGACGGGGGCAGCGGGATCTGCGGCGGCCGGCGCGAGCTCGGCCAGGTTACGCAGGCCGAGCACGCGGCCCACGACGATGCCGGCGCGCAGCTCGCCCGCGCGCGGACCGAACAGCACGAGGCGGTTCTGCGCGGCGGGCGCGACGTTGCCGCGGCCGAGGAAGCCGGAAAAGTCGATCACCGAGTACAGGTTGCCGCGGATGTTGGTCATGCCGCGGAACCACGGCTTGGTCAGCGGGACGTCGGCCAGGGTCGGCATCGTGATCACCTCGCCCGCGTCCGCGAGACGGATCAGCCACTGCTCGCCGGCGCAGGCGAGCCCGAGCCGCGAGCTCGCCACCTGCGCGGCCGTCTTCGCCGCGAGCCGGGTTGCCAGCTCCTGTTGAAACGTACGCAGGTCCATCCGCGCGGCGCGTGCCATCGTCGTCTCCGCGGTCCTAGCCCACCGCCGCGATCTTCGCGAGCAGCTCGTCGCGGCGGACCGGCTTGACGATGTAGTCGCGCGCGCCCTGGCGCATGCCCCAGATCTTGTCCGTCTCCTGGCTCTTCGAAGTGCACAGGATGATCGGGATCGCGCGCGTGTCGGGGTCGCGGCTGATCGCACGCGTGGCCTGGAAGCCGTTGAGGCCCGGCATCACGACGTCCATGAGGATCAGGTCGGGACGCAGGCTCTTCGCCTTCTGGATCGCGTCCTCGCCGTTGTCGCTCGCGACGACCTCGTAGCCCGCCTTGGTCAGCATGTCGTTCAGCACATGCCGCTCGGTGGGCGAGTCGTCCACTATCAGGATCTTGCGGATCGCCATGCCTTTGCCGTCCCTGGTCTCGCTGCCCTTCGCGCCGTGGGGGTGCCCGCCGGCCCCGGCGGGCGCCGCGTGGCGTATCACGCGGCCACCTTCACGTGCGCCGCCACCGCCTTCAGCAGGCTGTCCTTCGTGAAGGGCTTCGTGAGGTACTGGTCGGAGCCGACCATCCGGCCGCGCGCGCGGTCGAACAGCCCGTCCTTGGACGAGAGCATCACCACCGGCGTGGTCCCGAACTTGGCGTTCTTCTTGATCAGCGCGCAAGTCTGGTAGCCGTCCAGCCGCGGCATCATGATGTCCACGAACACGAGGTCCGGATGGTGGTCGGTGATCTTCGCGAGCGCGTCGAAGCCGTCCTCGGCCAGGATCACGGTGCAGCCCGCCTGCAGCAGGAAGATCTCGGCGCTGCGGCGGATGGTGTTCGAATCGTCGATCACCATCACCTTCACGCCGGACAACGGGTTATGGTCCGCCAACGGTCGTCCCTCGCTTCGGATGAACGCGTCGCCGTGTAGGGCAACAGGGTGCGGGCGTCTGTAGCCCACATTTCCATTGCTGAGCCGAGTCTGACATGGCCCGAGCGGGTTTCCTAGAGCATAAACCTTGCCGGAATCGGCCCCGATCGGGGGCGATGTGCGAACAGAGCCGTGCTGCACAGTTTGACCCCCGTCCGGCTGCCGCGCAGCGGCAGGGGTTGCCGCGCTAGGGCGACGAACGGCGGGGGATCAGGCGCGAAATGTGCGTCGGCAGGCGGGGTGAGGGGTGAGCGTGCCGGGCGCGCTAGCGTCCGAGGAACATGCGATACGCCGGATTGCCGGTCTCTTCGACGTAGTCGTAGCCCAATCGCGCGAGAAAGCGACGGAACTCGGCCTTGTCGGAGGGCGGCACCTGCATGCCGACGAGCACGCGGCCATAGTCGGCGCCGTGATTGCGGTAGTGGAACAGCGAGATGTTCCAGCCGGCGCTCATGCTGTCCAGGAAGCGCATCAGCGCTCCCGGGCGCTCGGGGAACTCGAAGCGGTAGAGGATCTCGTGCTCGACCGCGGGCGCGTGGCCGCCGACCAGGTGGCGCACGTGCAGCTTCGCCATCTCGTTCTCGGTGAGGTCGACCGCCTCGATGCGCCGGCGCTCGAGCTCGGCGAGCAGCTGCGCCGTCTCGCCGCGCCCGCCGACCTCGAGCCCGACGAAGATGTGCGCGGTGCGCGGGTCGGCATAGCGATAGATGAACTCGGTGACCGAGCGCTTCCCGACGAGCCTGATGAACTCGCGGAAACTGCCGGGCCGCTCGGGAATCGTCACGGCGAGGATCGCCTCGCGGCGCTCGCCGACCTCGGCGCGCTCGGCGACGAAGCGCAGGCGGTCGAAGTTCATGTTCGCGCCGCAGGCGATGGCGACCCACGTGCGGTCGCGCACCCGGTGCCTTTCCGCCCACGCCTTGACGCCGGCGACGGAGAGCGCGCCGGCGGGCTCGAGGATCGAGCGCGTGTCCTCGAACACGTCCTTCAGCGCCGCGCAGATCGCGTCGGTGTCCACGCGCACGATGTCATCGACCAGCTCGCGGGCGATGCGAAACGTCTCCCGCCCGACCTGCTTGACCGCGACGCCGTCGGCGAACAGGCCGACGTGGGCGAGCTTCACGCGCCGTCCGGCGGCGATCGACTGTGCCATGGCGTCCGAGTCCTCCGGCTGCACGCCGATCACCTTCACTTCGGGCCGCACGCGCTTCACGTACGACGCGATGCCGGCGATCAGCCCGCCGCCGCCGATGGCCACGAAGATCGCGTCGAGCGGTCCCTGCCATTGGCGCAGGATCTCCATGCCGATCGTGCCCTGCCCTGCTATGACATCCGGGTCGTCGTAGGGGTGCACGAACGTCGCGCCGGTGGCTTTCTGCAGCTTGAGCGCGTGCGCATGGGCGTCCGAGTACGAGTCGCCGTGCAGCACGACCTTCGCGCCTCGCGCCTGAACCGCCGCGACCTTGATGTGCGGCGTGGTGACCGGCATGACGATCGTCGCCATGCAGGCGAGCTTCTGCGCGGCGAGAGCGACTCCCTGCGCATGGTTGCCGGCCGAGGCCGCGATCACGCCCCTGGCCCGCTGTGCCGGCGGCAGGCGGACCATCTTGTTGTACGCGCCGCGCAGCTTGAACGAGAACACCGGCTGCTGGTCCTCGCGCTTCAGCAGCACGCGATTGCCCACCCGCGCCGAGAGCACGCTCGCCAGCTCGAGCGGCGACTCGATGGCGACGTCGTAGACGCGGGCGTTGAGGATCCTCTGCAGGTAGTCGATGGGCATGGCGAAGGCGCTTCGCGCCCAATGTAGCATCCGGGGGCCGTCCGTTCGGATCGCGTACGATCAAGCCTCCCGCCTCCCCGTTCCCTCATGCCCCAGCACAACCCGCCGCGCACGCTTGCCGTCGTCGACCTCGGCAGCAACAGCTTCCGCCTCGAGGTCGGCCGCGTCGAGGGCGAGCAGATCTTCCGCCTGGACACCTGGCGCGAGACGATCCGCTTCGGCGCGGGGCTGGACCGCAAGGGCAACCTGACGGCGAAGGCGCAGCGCGACGCGCTCGCCTGCCTGGCACGCTTCGCCGAGCGGCTTGCCGGCCTGCACCCCTCGGCGGTGCGCGCCGTGGCGACGAACACGTTCCGCGTCGCGCGCAACGCGCACGAGTTCATGCCCAGGGCGACGGCCGCGCTGGGCTTCCCGATCGACGTGATCGGCGGCCACGAGGAGGCGCGGCTCATCTACCTCGGCGTCGCCCACGTGCTGCCGCCGTCGACCGCCCCGCGGCTGGTGATCGACATCGGCGGCGGCTCGACGGAGTTCATCATCGGCCGCGGCTTCGAGCCCGAGCGGCTGGAGTCGCTCAAGGTCGGATGCCTGGGCATGACGCAGCGCTTCTTCGCCGAAGGCCGCCTGAGCGCGCAAGCCTTCGCCGCGGCAAAGACGCACGCGCGCGCCGAAATCGAGGCGATCGCGAAGGACTTCGACCGCGCGCACTGGAATGCGGGCTACGCGTCGTCGGGCACGGCGCTCGCGCTCGCCGACATTCTCGAGGGCAACGGGCTCTCGTCGGGGGGGATCACGCCCGAGGGTCTCGCGCGGCTGGAGAAGCGCATGATCCGCGCCGGCACGGTCGAGCGCCTGCACCTCGCGGGGCTTAAAGCCTCGCGCGCCCCGGTGCTCGCCGGCGGGCTGGCGGTGATGAGCGCCGCCGTCAAGGAGCTGCGCGCGGAGCGGATCAACCCGGTCGGCGGCGCGCTCAGGCTCGGCGTCCTCTACGACCTGCTCGGCCGCAGCGGCGACCGCGACAGCCGCGTGGTGACCGTCGAGCGCTTCCTCGAGCGCTATCGCGTCGACCGCGAGCACGCGAGCCGCGTGGCCGCGATGGCGAAGCGCCTCTACGAGGAGGCGGCGTCGCAGCCGCAGGCCATGGCGGCCCAGCACGTCGAGTGGGCGGCGATGCTGCACGAGGTGGGCTTCACCGTATCGCACATCGGCTTCCACAAGCACGGCGCGTACATCCTGCAGAACGCCGACATGCCCGGCTTCGCCTCGGGCGAGCAGCAACGGCTGGCGCTGCTGGTGCTCGGCTGCCGCGGCAACCTCGACAAGGTCGCGGGCGCGCTCGCCGATCCCGACACGCGCGCGCAGCTCCTCGCGGTGCGGCTGGCCGTGCTGTTCCACCACGCCCGCCGCCCGATCGGGCCCGTCCGCATCACGCTCTCGGCGGGCCGCTCGACCCGCCTTGCAGTGCCGGCACGTTGGCTCGCAGCGCACCCGCTGACCGCGCACCTGCTGGAGAAGGAAGCCGGCGAGTGGCGTGCCGCAGGCTATCCGATCCGGCTCGGGCGCTTGACTCGACTTCAGGCCCGATAGCGCTCGCGCAGGCAGGCGAGCACGCGCTCTGCCGCGTCGATCGCGCCCGGATCGAGCCCGAAGCACCCGTCGCGGTCGGTCCGTTCGTCGATCTCGGCGATCACGCTGCCGCTCGCCACTCTCGCACCGCGCGCCGACAGGCCGAGCAGGCGGCCCGTTGTGCCGGCCACGATCGCCTGTGATCCGATCGTGCCCACCGGCTCGCCGGACCGCACGGCCTCGCCGATCGCGAGGTGCGTGTGAAAGTAGCCGGAGACCGGCGCGCGCAAGGCGCAGGAGGCCGGCGACGCCGTGAAGTCGACACGCCGAGTGTCCTCCGCCGACTCCGAGTCGGCCACCGCTCGGATGGTGACCTCGCCATGCGCACCGACGCCGGAGTCGGCAAGGCGGGCGTCGACGACTGCCAGCGGCTTCAGCGCGCTGGCCACGCCCCCGGCCGACCACGTCGTCGCCGCGATCGTGCGGCCGCGATCGAGCGCCGCCGGAATGCTGCGCACGCTCGAACAGAACACCGCCGGCGTGCCGGCGAGCTCGGCGGTGCCCAGGTACCACGCATCGGTGTACGCGCGCCCGCGCCGCGTCCACGGCGGGTCGACGTCGTCGAGCAGCACGACGGCCCAACCCGCCGCGTGCAGCCTGTGCGCGATCGCGCTGCCGGTCGCGTTCGCCCCGACGACCACCGCCACCGGCTGCATTCCGAAGCTGCGCGCATTCATTTCGAGCCCTTCCGGCAGGATTACGACGCCGATCCTGGCGGAGTCTTGTTGCAGGCTGACGACGGCGCGGCAGGGATTCACGCAGCCGACATGGTCGTGTCATGGCCGTGTCGCAAGCGAAGGCTAACGTCGCGATCGGGTGCCACGACCGCAGGAAGCCATGCCAGCGACCACGACCCTTCGCCGTCGCCTTGAATCGCGGCGCCGCCTTACCGCCGGTCTCGCCCGCTGCGGCAGCGAGATCGAGGCCGCGCAGCGGCTTCGCTTCCGCGTGTTCGCCGGCGAGCTGGGCGCGAACCTGGCCGGTGCAATCGCCGGGCGCGACGAGGACGCCTTCGACCCGTGGTGCGAGCACCTCGTGGTGCGCGACGACGCCAACGGCGAGGTCGTGGGCACCTATCGCATCCTCACGCCGGAGCTGGCGCGACGACTCGGCACGTACTACGCCGACACGCAGTTCGACTTGAGGCGCCTCGCACCGCTGCGGCCGTCCACCTGCGAGATCGGCCGCGCGTGCGTGGACGCCCGTTACCGCGACGGCGCGACGCTCGCCCTGCTGTGGCGCGGCATCGGGACGTTGATGCGCGAGCGCGGCTACGAGCACCTGATCGGCTGTGCATCGATCGGCATGGCCGATGGCGGCGCGAACGCGTTCCGCGTCTGGCAGCGGCTGGCCGACACGCACCTTGCGCCGGCCGAGTACCGGGCGTTCCCCCGCCACCCGCTGCTGCTGCGCGAGGTCCCCGCCGCATCGGTCGGCTGCGACAAGCGCGGTGCGACCGTGCCCCCGCTGCTCAAGGGCTACCTGCGACTGGGGGCGTGGATCTGCGGCGAGCCGGCGTGGGATCCGGCCTTCAATACGGCCGACCTGCTGGTGCTCCTGCCGCTGGCCCGGATCGAGGCGCGCTACGCGCGGCACTTCCTCGGAGCCGCCGCCTGAGTACGCCCGCCGAAGCGTCGATGCGCTCCGGCGGCACGCCACCGGATGCGCCCGGAGCGCAGGGCGCGGAAGCGCTGGCCGTGGCGCCGGCTGCGCACCGGTATCGCGCGATCTTCCTCTCCGACACGCATCTCGGTACGCCGGGCTGCCAGGTCGAGGCGCTGCTCGACTTCCTGCGACGTACCGAGTCCGACGCGCTGTACCTCGTCGGTGACATCGTCGACGGCTGGCAGCTCAAGCGGCGCTGGTACTGGCACCAAAGGCACAACGACGTGATCCAGAAGGTGCTGCGCAAGGCGCGCAAGGGCACGCACGTCGTCTACGTGCCGGGCAACCACGACGAAGCGGCGCGGCACTACGCGGGGGTCTCGTTCGGCGACATACGCATCGCGGCCGAGGCGATCCACGTGACCCTGGACGGGCGTCGCCTCCTGGTGACGCACGGCGACCTGTTCGATGGCGTCATCCGCTGCGCGAAGTGGCTCGCGCTGGTCGGCGACGTGCTCTACACGTTTACGCTGAAGCTCAACCAGCACGTGAACGCGCTGCGCGGGCGGTTCGGCCTGCCGTACTGGTCGCTGTCGCGCTTCCTCAAGCAGCGGGTGAAGAACGCGGTGAGCTACATCGGCGCGTTCGAGGAGGCACTCGCGGCCGAGGCGCGTCGTCGCGGCCTCGACGGCGTGGTGTGCGGCCACATCCACAAGGCCGAGGTGCGCGAGGTCGACGGAATGCTCTACTGCAACGACGGCGACTGGGTCGAGAGCCTCACCGCGCTGGTCGAAACTTACGAAGGCGAGTTGCGCATCCTCCACTGGCCGCTGCTCGAAGTCGCGGCGGGCCCGACGGCGCAACCGGTCGAACCACGGGCGACACCACGCCAAGCGGCCACCGCGCACACGGCATGCGCGTCCTGATCGTCACCGACGCCTGGGCGCCGCAGGTCAACGGTGTCGTCGTCACGCTGACGCACACGGCGCAGGAGCTGCAACGCCTCGGCCACACGGTCAGCATGATCACACCGGAGGGCCATCGGACGCTGCCGATGCCGACCTATCCCGAGATCCGGCTTGCGGTCGCACCGGGAAGTCGCGTGGCGCGGGCCATCGAGGCGTTCGCGCCCGATGCGGTGCACATCGCGACCGAAGGTCCGCTCGGCGTCGCGGCGCGTCGTCACTGCCTCGCGGCGCAGCACCCGTTCACGTCCGCCTACCACACGCAGTTCCCCGAATACGTGCACGCGCGCTGCCGCCTGCCGATGGCGTGGACCTATGCGTGGCTGCGCCGCTTCCACGCGCCCTCCAGCGCCGTCATGTGCGGCACGCCGGCAGTTCGCGACCGGCTCGCCGCGCGTGGCTTCGCCAATCTCGCGCATTGGTCGCGAGGGGTCGACACCGCGCTGTTCGCGCCCGCACGGCGCGAGCAACTGCCCGGCGAGCGTCCCGTCTTCCTCTACGTCGGCCGCGTGGCCGTGGAGAAGAACATCGAGGCATTCCTCGCACTCGAGCTGCCGGGCACGAAGTGGGTCGTGGGTGACGGGCCTGCACGGCCCGCACTGCAGCGCCGCTACCCTGCGGTCAAGTTTGCCGGCACGCAGCGCGGGGCGGATCTCGCGCACTGCTACCAGCAGGCTGATGTGTTCGTCTTCCCCAGCCGCACCGACACGTTCGGGCTGGTCCTGATCGAGTCGATGGCATGCGGCACGCCGGTCGCCGCGTTCCCGGTCACCGGGCCGATCGACGTCGTCACCGACCCGAAGGCCGGGGTACTCGCCGACGACCTGCGCCAGGCGGCACTCGCGGCGTTGGATTGCGACCGTCGCGACGTGCGCAACTTCGGTGCGCGCTTCACGTGGGAGGCGGCGACGCGCCAGTTCGTCGACAATCTGCATCCCCGGCAAGACGACACGCGGCCGGCGTCGGGCGCGTAGAAACAGCGTCCGCGTCCTCTGGCAGCATGATGCAGGAAGCGCCCCAACGGGCTCCATGCTGCAAACGGCTCGCGGTTTTGCGCGTGTTGCTCGTTGCTTGTTTGGGTCAACCAAACGGTGCTCCTCGCGCCTGGAACTGCGGCCGCGGGAATCCCGTCGCACGCGTGGATGATTGTGAGATAGGTTCTAGTCCATGTCCCGCAACCTGCGGCGCAGCTCCTCCGAGCGCAGCGTGCGCTCGTAGTCCTCCCGCCCCTGGCGCTCGTCGACGTCGCCGCCGGCGAGCCGGTCGATGCTGCGCTTCATCGAAGCCACGGCGTCGGCGTCCGCGGCTTCGAGCGCCTGCACGTAGCGGTCGACCGTCGCGGCGAGCTCGCCGGGCGCGACCAGATCCTGCAGGTAGCCGATGCGCAGCATTTCCTCCGCAGGCAATGGCATCGAGGTGAGGAAGACCTTCTTTGCCGCGGCAGGCCCGAGGCGCGTGGCAAAGCGGCGCAGCCCCCCGGGGTAGTAGGCGAGCCCGATGCGCGAGGCCGGCATGAACATGCGCGTCCCCGCGACCCCGATGCGCCAGTCGCAGCACATCGCGAGGTCGCAACCGCCGCCGTACACGCTGCCGTTCAGCGCAGCGATCGTCGGCAGCGGGCAGCGCTCCAGTTCGTCCAGCATCGCCTCGAAAGTGCCGTCGTGGAGGTGCGCGGCGATGGCCTCCAGCGTGTAGCCGGAGCAGAACGTGCGCCGGCCGGTGCCGGTGATCACCAGCACGCCCACGCCGGGCGCGGACGCGGCCGCCGCGACGTGCGCGCGTATCACGGCGACGTCGGCGGGATCGATGCGATTGTGCTCGCCGGGGCGCGACAGCGTGAGCGTCGCGCGGGCGCCTTTGACGGCGAGCACCGGTGCGCCCGGATGCAACGCGCTCACGAACGCACTCGCCTCACAGGAAGTCCGGGGACATCACCACGCGCACGACCACGGCGGCGGACTCTCCGCGGCGGCGGCTCGACAGCCACCACAGCCCGCCCTTGCGGACCGACCACGGCTGCTCCTCGCCGCCGATGAGCAACGCAACGACCTCGCCCAGCGCGGGCTGATGACCGACGACGAGAGTCGTCTCGCGCGCATCGGGCCAGCCCGCCGCGGCCAGCACCGCGGCCGCGCTCGCGCCCGGCGCGATGTCGTCGACCGTCCGGAAACGCCTTCCCAGCGCTTGCGCGGTCTCCTGCGCGCGCGCCGCCGGCGAAGCCAGGATGCGGCAGCGTTCCGGCAGGTGCCGCTCGAGCCACTCCGCCATGCGCTGTGCCTGCCTGGCGCCCTTGGGCGTGAGCTTGCGCAGGAGGTCCGGCACGCCGTCCTCGGCCTCGGCATGGCGCCAGAGTATCAGGTCCATTGCTGTACCCACGCGCTCCCCTCCATCGTCAGTCTTCCTTCGCACGCTCGCGCAGCTGCTCGAGCAGCGTGGCCTGAGCCGAGCGCCGGCGCGCGGCGCGCCGCGTTTCGACACGCGTCCACGCGCCCTCGGCGTCCAGCGTCCACGCGTCGGCGTCGTCGGTCAGGTAGATCTCGAGGCCCTCGGCGATCACGCGCGCCCTGAGCTCGGGATCGCGCACGGGAAACGCGACCTCGATGCGACGAAACAGGTTGCGCCCCATCCAGTCGGCGGAGGACAGCCACACGTCGCGCTCTCCGCCGTTCTCGAACAGCCACACGCGGTGGTGCTCGAGGAAGCGGCCGAGGATCGAGCGCACGCGGATGTTGCTGCTCATCCCCGGCACGCCGGGCCGCAGCGCGCACGCGCCGCGCACGATCAGGTCGATCTCGACCCCCGCCTCGGACGCGGCGTACAGCGCGCGGATCACCTGCTCCTCGATCAGCGCGTTCATCTTCGCGACGATGCGCGCGGGCTTCCCTTCGCGCGCGTGCTTCGCCTCGCGGCGGATCATCTCGACGATGCGCCGGTGCATCGCGAAGGGTGCGAGCAACAGCCGCTTCATCCGCGCCGGCTTGGCGAGGCTGGTGATGTGCGCAAAGACCTCGTTGACGTCGGCGCAGAGTTCGGGATCGGCGGTGAGCAGCCCGAAGTCGGAGTACAGGCGCGTCGTGCGCGGATGGTAGTTGCCTGTGCCGAGATGCGCGTAAGGCTTGAGCTGCGTGCGTCCGTCCGTGTCCGTCTCGCGGCGCAGCAGCAAGGCGAGCTTGGCGTGCGTCTTCAGGCCGAAGACGCCGTAGACGACCTGCGCGCCCTCCTGCTCCAGCCGCTCGGCCCAGTTGATGTTCGCCTCCTCGTCGAAGCGAGCGAACAGCTCGACGATGACGGTCACCTCCTTGCCCGCACGCGCGGCGGCGATCAGCGACTCCATCAGCGCGGAATTGACGCCAGTGCGATAGACGGTCTGCTTCACCGCGACGACGTCGGGGTCGTCGGCGGCACGGTGGATGAACTCGAGCACCGGATCGAACGACTCGTAGGGGTGGTGCAGCAGGATGTCGTGGCGGCGGATCGCCGCGAGGATGTCGGGCGCGCTGTCCAGGCGCGCCGGACGCCCGGGCTTGAACGCCGGCCACTTGTCCTCGTCGTCTTCGACCTGGTCGATCAGCGAGGCGAGCCGCACCAGGTTCACCGGCCCGTCGCAGCGGTAGATTTCGGTCTCGGCGAGGTCGAAATGCGTGGCGAGGAAGCGTTGCAGCGACGGCGGGCAGCCGGCGGCGATCTCGAGGCGCAGCGGCGCGCCGAACTGCCTCGCGCGGAGCTCGCCGGCGAGCGCCTGCCGCAGGTTCTTCACCTCGTCCTCGTCGATCCACAGGTCGGCGTCGCGCGTCACGCGGAACTGCGAGTAGCCGACGATGTCGCGGCCGGGAAAGAGGTCGGCGAGGTGCGCGTGGATGACCGAGGAGAGCAGCGCGAACGTGGCATGGCCGCCCGCGACTCCGGGCGGCAGCCTGATCACGCGCGGCAGGACGCGCGGCGCCTTGACGATGGCCACCGTCGTCTCGCGACCGAAAGCGTCGCGACCGGAGAGCTCGACGACGAAGTTCAGCGTCTTGTTGCCGATCTGCGGGAACGGATGCGCGGGGTCGAGCCCGATCGGCGTGAGCAGCGGCCGCACCTCGCGCGCGAAGAAGTCGGCGACGTAGGAGCGTTCGGTGCTCGTGCGATCGTCGTGACGCTTGAGCAGAATGCCGCGCTCGCGCAGCGCGGGCAACACGGAGGTGTTGAGCGCGTGGTACTGCTCGGTCACCAGCGCGCGCGCCGCGGCGGCGATGCGCCCGTACTGCACGCGGACCTCGTGCAGCGACATGCCCGGCGGAGGGACGCCCGAGCGGAGCGCGCCGCGCAGTCCCGCCACGCGGATCTCGAAGAACTCGTCCAGGTTGCTGCCGACGATGGCGAGGTAACGCAAGCGCTCGAGCGCGGGCACGTGCGGCGAGAGCGCCAGCGCGAGCACGCGCCGATTGAAGTCGAGCAGCGACAGCTCGCGATCGAGCAGCGCGGCAGGCGCGTGCGGCAAGGCGTCGGTCACGGGTTCGCGGGAGGCGGCGTCGGGCGCCATGAGTTCGAATCGACCGGGCGCGCGCGCCGCCGGGCGCGTCAGGCGGCGGCCGCAGCCGAGCGCCCCGGCGCGAGCCACACGCAGCCGCCCTTCGCTTCCCGGTCGAGCGCCTCGAGGTAGGCGCGGTGCGCCGCGAGCTCCTCATCGGTGGGCGCCAGCACGGGCAGCGGGCCGCGCGGCCGCGCGGCGACAGCGATCGAGGCGGCGCCCGCGCCCCCCTGCGCCCGCGGCGCGATGTCGATGGTCAGCGACTCCTGGCCGCGCGTCATGGCGAGGTAGACGTCCGCGAGCAGGCGCGTGTCGAGCAGTGCGCCGTGCAGCGTGCGCTCTGCGTTGTCGACGCCGAAACGCCCGCACAGGGCGTCGAGACTGTTGCGCTTGCCGGGGAACTGTTCGCGCGCGAGGACCAGCGTGTCGACGACGCCGGCGTGGAGCCCCATGCTCGGCGTCATCTCGCACAGTCCGAACTCCGCGTCGAGGAAGCCCAGGTCGAATGGCGCGTTGTGGATCACCCACTGCGCGCCGCGCAGGAACTCGCACAACTCGCCGGCGACGTCGCGGAAACGCGGCTTGTCCCTCAAGTCGTCCCACGTCATCCCGTGAACCTCGGTCGCCGCGGCGTCGATCTCGCGCTCCGGATTCAGGTAGAAGTGCACGTGACGGCCGGTGGGACGCCGGTCGACGACCTCCAGCGCGGCGATCTCGATGACGCGGTGCCCCTGCCGCGGGTCGAGGCCGGTGGTTTCGGTGTCGAGGACGATCTGGCGCATCGAGAGGCGGGGCGAAGGAGGAGGGGTGAGCGTGCCCATGCCCACTATCGCCCTCGCAGGAGGATAGCGTATCAACTTTTCGTGACAGTTTCGCTGCGCGCCGCGGCGGGCGCGGGCAGGCTCACCCCTCCCCCCGTTCCGGCGCTGGCGCCGGCAGCGCCGGCGTCAGCGCCGGAACTTGTGAATCGTCTGCTGGATCTCCGCGATCGCCCGCTCGATCTCGTCGTCGGTCAGGTCGCGCTGCGTGCCCTTGCGGTCGGTCAGCGTGACCGTGCGGTCGATCTCGGTGGCGAACTCGCCCAGGCCCATGGTCTCGGTGATCGTCGACGAGGCCTCGTCGGTCAGCGTCTCCGGCCCCCAGCGCACGATGATCGCGGAGAGGTTGTCGCCGTCCGCGCCGCCGCGCTTCTCGGCCTCGCGCATCATTTGCGGGCCGGTCTTGAGGATCGGCGTGGAAGTGAGGTAGGTCGCGAGCTCGCCCTGCGGTATCACGCCCCAGACGCCGTCGGTGCACATGAGCATCACGTCGCCGTTGCGCAGCGGCGTGCGGCGCGACAGGTCGATCACCGGGTCGACCAGCCCGCCGAGGCAGGAAAACACCTTGTTGCGGTCCGGGTGCTCGGCCACCTCGTGGGCGCCGATCAGGCCCTGGTCGACGAGGTACTGCACCTTCGAGTGGTCCTTCGTGCTGCCGATCAGCGCGCCCTGCCGGAAGAGGTAGAAGCGCGAGTCGCCGACGTGCGCCCAGTAGGCGTGGTTGGCCTGGACGATGCAGGCGACACAGGTGGTGCGCGGCGTCTCCAGCATCGAGAACTGGTTGGCATAGGAGCCGAGCGCCGCGTGCGCGCGCAGCATCGTGTCCTGCAGGAACTTGAGCGGATTGCGCAGGATCGGCTTGGCCTCCTGCTGGAAGCGCTCGACGAACAGCCGGACGGCGATCTGCGCGGCGATCTCACCGCCGGCGTGGCCGCCCATGCCGTCGGCGACGACCATCAGCAGGGTGTCGCGGCCGTAGGTGTACGCGATGCGATCCTGGTTGACCTTGCGCGAGCCCTTGCGGGACTCCTGGAAGATCGTGAAACGCATGCAGCCCCGACGTACCTAGGCGCCGATCTCGGAGAACAACACGCGCTTGAGGTTGCCCATGAACGTGAGTTTGCGCTTTTTCGCCGGGATGTCGCGGATCGCCTTCTGCAGCGCGAAGACGCTCTGCGGCCGCTCCAGCGGGTCGAGGCGCAGGCACCAGTCGATCACCTCGAGCAGGTTGTCCGAGTACTGCCCGGACCAGATCTTCTTCGCCGAGACGAGGTGGTCCTCCTGCGTGCGCGCGTCGGCCGCCTGCGGCGCGAACGCGGCGAGGCAGGCGAACATCGACGCGCCGGTACCGTAGATGTCGGTCCAGGGGCCCAGCCGGTCGGGATCGCGGTACTGCTCGGGGGCGGCGAATCCGGGCGTGTACATGGGCGCCAGCTTCGGCCTGTTGGAGGTCAGCGTCTGGCGCGCGGCGCCGAAGTCCAGCAGCACCGGGGTGCCGTCGGTGCGCAGGTAGATGTTGGCGGGCTTGATGTCGAGGTGCAGGATCTTGTGCGTGTGCACCTCGCGCAGCCCGTTCAGCAGGTGCATGAACACGTGGCGCACGAAGCGCTCGGACATCTGGTCCTGCTTCATCTGGATCTGCTGCTGCAGCGTGCGCCCGCGCTCGTAGCGCATCACCATGTAGACCGTCTCGTTGGCGCGGAAGAAGTTCAGCACGCGCACGACGTTCGGGTGGTTGATCTTGGCGAGCGCCCGGCCTTCCTCGAAGAAGCACTTCATGCCGTAGCGGAACGACGTCATGTTCTCCGCCGAACTCGCCCGGACGATGTCGCCCTCGGTGCGCAGCACCAGGCTCGACGGCAGGTACTCCTTGATGGCGACCGGCGCGCCGGTCTCGTCGAACGCCCGGTAGACGATCGAAAAGCCGCCGCGGCTGATCTGCCGGTCGACCCGGTAGTTCAGCAGCTGGTAACCGGCCGGGAGGGCCTGGTTGGTGACGGGCATGAGGCGCGGCGGGGGTGGGTGGCCGGACATGGGTCGCAATTCGCGTGCCAACTCGGCCTGGCCGGTTTGCACGCGCCTCCGAGACACGCTACATTCTCGGGAAGGCGCCGCGGGAAGTAAAGAAAAGAGCGGCCCGGCCTGACCGCCCGCCCCGCCGGGCGGGACGGAAAACCGCCGGAAAACGACCCATCGCGGCCATGATCCTCAGCATGACCGGATTCGCGGCGGTTGCCCGGGAGCTTCCCGGCGCAGCGCTCGCCGTCGAACTCCGTTCCGTCAACCACCGCTACCTCGACCTCGCCCTGCGGCTGCCGGACGAGTTACGCGTGCTCGAGCCGGCCTTGCGGGAACGGATCGCCGCGGAGCTCAAGCGCGGCAAGGTCGAGTGCCGGGTCGCGCTCGCCCGCCGCGAGGGCGCCGGGACACTGTCCGTCGATCCCGCCCGCGTACGCGACCTGGCGCGCACGGCGACGGAGGTGCGCATGGTCGTCCCCGACGCCGCGCCGTTGACGATTGCCGAGATCCTGCGCTGGCCGGGCGTGGTGGTCGAGGCGGCATTGCCGCCCGACGAGCTCGCCGCGCACGCGCACGCGCTGGTCGACCAGGCGCTCTCGGAGCTGGCTGCCTCGCGAGCCCGCGAAGGCGACAAGCTGAAGCGCCTGCTGCTCGCTCGCTGCGCCGACATCGAGATGCAGGTCGCCCGCGTGGCGCCGCGCGTCCCGGCGATCCATGCCGCCTATGTCGAGAAGCTGGCCGCGCGGCTGCGCGAGGCCGGCGCCGACCCGGCCGACGAACGCCTGCGCCAGGAGCTGGCCGTGTTCGCGACGAAGGTGGACGTCGCCGAGGAGGTCGCGCGGCTGGGCGCGCACGTCGACGAGGTACGGCGCGTGCTGACCGCCGGCGGCAGCGTGGGCAAGCGCCTCGACTTCCTCGCCCAGGAGCTGCACCGCGAGGCCAACACGCTGGGCTCCAAGTCCGTCGACGCCGAGCTGTCGAGCGTGGCGCTCGAGCTCAAGGTGGCCATCGAGCAGATGCGCGAGCAGGTGCAGAACATCGAGTAGAGCGAGGGCGCCACCCGGCGAGGGGCCCCGCGAAGCGGGGATCGACGGCAAGGCGCCTCTCGCTCGCGGCCGACACGCAACGTACCATCTGCCACGACAGACC
>Ga0209254_10000523_pt1 | contig 31503 bp, 26 predicted proteins | sample FrelakmetDIP11DI_FD_187148 | JGI IMG/M metagenome (GOLD analysis project Ga0209254, IMG submission 187148) | Freshwater lake sediment microbial communities from the University of Notre Dame, USA, for methane emissions studies - DIP11 DI (SPAdes)... | ecosystem: Environmental > Aquatic >... | reverse complement strand
GGTGAACGCGGTGCGCAAGCGCGCGCCAGCGGAGATCGCGCCGCTGATCGATCATCTGGATTCGCTGCTTTACAATCCCGACGTCGCCAGCACCAAGGAGGCGCTGCGTAGACTGCGTGGCGGCCTAAGACGGTTGCAGGTGGACGTTACGTTGCGAGCGCGTTTGTAGCAGCCGCCATTTGCGAGAGTGTCCCCAGCAGTGCGTTCTACGCCGTGTATCGGTATCTGTTCGACCACGTACGGCGACCTCATCTGTCGGGGCTGCAAACGATTTGCGCATGAGATCGTCGCCTGGAACGGCTACACGGAAGATCAACGCCAGCGCGTCTGGCATCGTCTGTACACACTGCGCGATGAGGCGACGGCTGCATTTCTCTGTGTGGCAGATGTGCACCTGCTGCGTCATGTCGGGTTGGCGGCCAAGCTCGAACGTTCAGGCGACATGTCGTTGCTGACGCTCGGCTACGAACTTTTGCGTCGGCGCGCGCGCGACATGAGCAGCCTCCACGAGATTGGATTGCGTGCGTTGTACGTCGAGCCGGCAACGCCGATCGCGGTGCGCGATGCGATTGATCGGGAGTTTTATGTCCGCTCGGTCGCGTACTTTGAACACAGTTTCCACACACCGGTGGATTCGTAGTGAGCGGTTGCGCGCCGATGTCGAAGTTGCTCCGCTGCGAAACCCCTGAGTCATGGTTCGATGCGGCGAGGCGTGATCTGCCGACACTGCTGATCGACCACGCCAACTGCGAGAAAAAAGCCGCTGGCACCGCCGTCAGTCTGCTGTATCGCTATGTCGACAAGCCGAAGCTGCTACGCGCAATGTCTCGCTTGGCACGCGAGGAACTGCGGCATTTCGAGCAGGTTCTCACAATGCTGGAGAGCTTTGGCATCATCTATACCAGTCTCACGCCGAGCCGCTATGCGGCGGCGATGCACAGCCTGATTTGTACGTCTGAGCCGGGCCGCTTGGTTGACACGTTGATCATCGGAGCGGTCGTCGAGGCGCGCTCGTGTGAACGGTTTGGCGGTCTCGCAACGCGTATCGGCGGACGACTCGGTGATTTTTATCATCGACTGATGGAATCCGAAGCACGTCATGCTGAGCAATACTTGGAACTTGCTCGCGAGTATTCGGCATTGCCGAACAGCGATCGTCGCAATCAGCAAGGCGCTGGACCGGATGCGGAGTCTTTCGAGGGTCGGCTTGAGCGTTTCGTCGCGCGCGACCAGCTACTCGTGTTGTCGGCGGATTCGCAATTCAGGTTTCACAGTGGTCTTCCAACCGAACAAGCAACAGGCTGAATGCGCGATCGAAACGTAACAACCATCCGCAGTGTTCCTAATTCGCAAGCATGTATCGCGTTTGATGGAGGTCCGCTGCGATGATCTGATGGATGCCGTAACGATGAGTGTGGCCGTGAACCGTCACAGCGGCTCCGTGGATCAGCAGTGCTTGCGCGACGGCTGCTTCGGCAACATTCATGATACCGGAGGGTTTGCTCGCGTCGCCGGCGCGACTTTGCACACTCATAAAGACGGCGAGCGTTCTTCGACCCGCTAACGACTTTGCTAGTGTCTCGTGCTGCCAAGTGGGTGCACGAACCACCGGCGCGCTTGAGTGTGTCGTGGATACGCTCCGCCAAAGCGGAGTACGCGTCGTTGCCGATCCAGACTTCTGGCAGATCCCCGAGGATGTAGAGATCGTCGCAACGAGCGGATTCGCGGCGAAGCATTGTTCGAAATGCCTCATTGTGCGGAGGCGTTGTCAGATTGAGGTGGAGATCCGCAATGAAGCAGCATCTCACGTATGGAAACGCTCCGCTGCATACAACGTGTTTTGCAGCAGCGCAACCCGTGTCATCGGACCGACCCCACCGGGTACCGGCGTGATCCAACTCGCCCGTTTGCGCGCCTCGGCGAACTCGACGTCGCCGTGCAATCGACCATCGGCGTCTCGCGTGATGCCGATATCGATCACAATCGAGCCCGGCTTGATCCACTCGCCCTTGATGAGGCCCTGCCTGCCTGTGGCGGAGACGAGGATATCGGCCGAGCGAACGTGTCGTTGCGTGTCGTGCGTGAACTTGTGCGCCGTGGTCACTGTGCAGCCAGCCAAAAGAAGCTCGAGGCCCATCGGTCGGCCGACATGATTCGACGCACCGACAATCGTCGCGTCGAGGCCACGGATCGCGATTCCGGTGTGTTCCAGCAGCTGCATGACACCTTTTGGTGTGCAGGACCGCAGTACCGGTTGACGCAGCGCGAGACGACCGATGTTATACGGGTGGTAACCGTCGACGTCCTTGTGTGGCAGGATCCGCTCGAGGATGTCTGTTACATCGATGTGCGGCGGGAGAGGCAACTGCACAAGGATGCCGTCGATAGCCGGATCGGAGTTCAGTTCGTCGATATGCTTTACCAGAGTCGTCTGCGGCGTGTCGGCCGGTAGCTGCCGCACGTCGGATTTGAATCCTACCTCGGCGCAGTCGCGCTGTTTGGCGCGAACATAAATCTCCGATGCGGGGTCATCGCCGACCAGGATCACCGCGAGGCCGGGCCGCCGTAAGCCCTTGGTAGCGCGCGCACTGACCAACGTCGCAACGTCGTTGCGCAGCAGCGCGGCAATCGCGGTGCCATCGAGAATCTGAGCCGGCATCAGCGAGTCCAGGTATCTAGCAGGATTATCGGGCTCGGGATTCTACACTGGGACTGGAGGGGCAGTGTCTGGAGGGGTTGTTTGACGCTAAAAATACGCGTGAGTATGATGCGACCGCGCCACGTGCGGCAGGCGATCGAGGTACTGGGTGCCGTTCGCTCCTTTATCATCGTTGGGTTCGATCGGGGTATAGCGCAGTCTGGTAGCGCGCCTGCTTTGGGAGCAGGATGTCGGGAGTTCAAATCTCTCTACCCCGACCAATCAACTCCGTTAGGGTGCGATCATGAGCGCCCGTAGCTCAACCGGATAGAGCATCGGCCTTCTAAGCCGAGGGTTGAAGGTTCGATTCCTTCCGGGCGTACCAGGCGTGGGTCGCGGCCTGTTGGCCCGGCCAGATTCTGGTGGACGTAGCTCAGCTGGTAGAGCTCCGGATTGTGATTCCGGCGGTCGCGGGTTCGAGCCCCGTCGTCCACCCCATCTTCGATCCACGCCCGTCGCGTGGTCTATAACGCGAGGAATGAATAAGACATGCAGGTCTCTATTGAAACCACGAGCGGCCTCGAACGCCGGATGACGATCGTGGTTCCGTCGGAAACGTTTGAGCAGCAGATCAGTGACCGTTTGAAGGCAACTGCTCAACGCGCGCGATTGGCCGGATTTCGACCGGGCAAGGTCCCGGTCAAGGAGATTCGACGACGGTTCGGCAAGTCGGTGCGTCAGGAAGTCGCCGGCGAGCTGATGCAGAGCACGTTCTTCGAGGCAATTGAACGCGAAAGCATGGCGCCGGCCGGATCACCGAGTCTTGATGTCTTGCGGATGGACCCCGGTGAAGACTTTGAGTTTGCGGCTACGTTTGAGGTCTATCCGCCAGTGGATCTGGCGCCGCTGGCGCGAGTCGCGGTCAAGCGACCACGGGCTGAGATCGGTGAGGCTGATGTGGAGAAGATGATCGACAGTCTGCGTGAGCAGCGCAAACATTGGCATGCCGTTGAACGCGCAGCCGTCGACGCCGATCGCGTCACCGTAGATTTCAAGGGTTTTATCGACTCCGTCGCGTTCGATGGAGGAACGGGCGTAAACGTCGCGTTTGTGCTCGGCGCGAAGCAGATGATCGACGACTTCGATCGCGGTGTACGCGGGGCGAAGGCGGGTGATCAACTCAGCTTCGACGCGGCATTTCCGCAGGACTATCGAGTTGCGACGCTCGCCGGTAGGACCGCGCACTTCGATGTCACGGTCAACGAAGTTGCGCACGCGCACCTGCCTGAATTGAACGAGGAGCTGTTCAAAGCGTTTGGGGTCGAGACCGGTGGATTCGATGCGTTTCGGGCGGAAGTGCGTAACAACATGGAACGGGAGCTCGACGCTGCAGTAAAGAACCAGCTCAAGCGACAGGTGATGGAAGAGCTTCAACGTCTACATGAAGTTCAGCTACCGATGGGGATGGTCAAACGCGAAATTGATGCCCTGAAACTGCAGATGGCGCAACAGATGCAGAATTATTCGCAGGGCAAAGTTCAACAGAACGATGATCACCACGATCACGATCACGATCACGATCACGATCACGACCAAGTACTTAGCCGCGCACCCACGACGCCGGACTTGCCAGACGAATTGTTTCAGTCCGAAGCTGAGCGTCGCGTGAAAGTTGGCTTGGTGGTCAATGAATTGATCAGCACCCATGGCCTCAAATCCGATCCCGCCAAAGTGCGCCAACGGATCGAGGATATTGCCAAGACTTACGTGCAGCCCGAACAGGTAGTCAATTGGTACTATAGTAACCAAGCTCAGTTATCGCAGATCGAAATGGCGGTGCTGGAGGATCAGGTCGTTGATCACATTCTCGACAAGGCCGAAGTGATCGAGATCGAGAGCAACTACGAAGACATCATCGGTGGACGAGCTGTGCCGCGTACCAACGACGCGCCAACACCTGTCGAATCCAGCGATGTTTAGGTAACCGCCTTCAGGAGAAGAGGTATGGCTAGAGCTAGAGACAGTTACGACACAGCGACACCGACCACTAATCTTGGGTTGGTGCCCATGGTCGTGGAGCAGTCGGCACGCGGCGAGCGCGCATTTGATATCTATTCACGCCTCTTGAAGGATCGAATCATTTTCCTCGTTGGGCCGGTCGAGGATCAGGTCGCCAACTTGGTGGTGGCGCAGTTGCTTTACTGCGAGTCGGAAAACCCAGACAAAGATATCCACCTCTATATCAACTCGCCCGGCGGATCAGTGACTGCCGGCATGGCGATCTACGACACGATGCAGTTCGTTCGTTGCAACGTCAGCACCATGTGTATCGGTCAGGCAGCGAGCATGGGCGCATTCTTGCTGGCTGCAGGAGCCCGCGGCAAACGGTATGCGCTGCCCAACTCGCGCATGATGTTGCACCAACCGGCGGGTGGATCACGTGGCGTCGCTGCCGACATCGAGATTCAGGCACGCGAAATCCTACTGATGCGCGGCCGACTGAACGCCCTGCTTGCCGAACACACGGGGCAAACGCAGGAGCGCATTACGCAAGACTCGGACCGCGATTTCTGGATGAGCCCCGACGAAGCCGTTAGCTATGGATTGGTCGACGTCGTGCAGCGGCCCCGCAAACCGCTTGCCAAAGTGGTCGGGCAGTAGGTTTTGCCGTTCCACGCAAGGCTTGAAAATTCGACGGTTTCCAAGCAAGGTGTTTCGACCTTTGGGCACTCGGGGTAGATGAATGGCGGACGATCATAGTGGCAGGAGCGACGATTCGAGCAAATTGCTCTACTGCTCGTTTTGTGGCAAGAGCCAGCACGAAGTCCGAAAGCTGATTGCCGGACCCTCGGTATTCATTTGCGATGAATGCGTCGAGTTGTGCAACGACATCATCCGTGAGGAAGTCCAGGAAAGCGGCAGTGGTACCGATCGCAGCAAGCTGCCGGTGCCAAAGGAAATCCGCGCAATCCTGGATCAATACGTTGTCGGCCAGGACCATGCAAAAAAAGTGCTTTCGGTCGCTGTGCACAATCACTACAAAAGACTGAATTACAACGGCAAAAAAGACGACGTCGAACTTTCCAAATCGAACATTCTGTTGATCGGGCCGACCGGTTGCGGCAAGACGTTGCTCGCCGAGACTCTGGCGCGGCTGCTCGACGTTCCGTTTACGATTGCCGACGCGACGACGCTCACCGAGGCGGGATACGTTGGTGAGGACGTCGAGAACATTATTCAAAAATTGCTGCAGAAGTGTGAATACGATGTCGAGCGAGCGCAGGTCGGCATCGTTTACATCGACGAAATCGACAAGATCTCGCGCAAGTCGGACAACCCGTCGATTACGCGCGACGTCTCTGGCGAAGGTGTCCAGCAAGCACTGCTGAAGCTGATTGAGGGAACCATTGCATCGGTCCCTCCGCAGGGTGGCCGCAAGCACCCGCAGCAGGAGTTCCTGCAGGTTGATACCAGCAACATCCTGTTTATCTGCGGTGGTGCGTTCGCGGGTCTGGATAAGGTGATTATCGACCGGTCGGACAAGAGCGGCATCGGATTCAATGCCGTGGTCAAGGGCGAGGCAGACAAACAAAGCATCGGGGATACGCTGCGGCAGGTTGAGCCCGAGGATTTGATCAAGTACGGCTTGATCCCGGAGTTTGTCGGTCGGTTGCCGGTGGTCGCCACCCTGGAGGAGCTCGACGTCGACGCCTTGATGCAGATTCTCACAGAGCCGAAGAACTCGTTGACGAAGCAATATTCGAAACTCTTCGAAATGGAAGGTGTTGAAGTCGATTTCCGTGAAGACGCGTTGCAATCGGTCGCCGAGAAAGCAATGGAGCGCAAAACCGGCGCACGCGGTCTGCGGTCAATTCTCGAGTCGGTGTTGCTCGACACGATGTATAGCTTGCCCTCAACAGAGAACGTCACCAAGGTCGTGATCGACGCAAGTGTCATTCGAGGCGAAAGCGCACCTATGTTGATTTATGAAAACGTCGAGAAAGCCAAAGCCGCGCCCGAAGATTGAGCGGCAGTAGTTTCCCTATCGAGGGGGCCGAGTGGCCCCTTCGGCATTTCTGCAGGGTTACAATCGAGGCACAAGATCCCACTCGAGCAGATGCTGCCGCCCTTAAGCTCTCGAAAGGATTCAGTTGAAGCAGGTGTTCATGAAACAGTCCGCGACCGAGTTCCTTACCGAGATTCCCGTCCTGCCGTTGCGCGACATGGTGGTGTATCCCCACGGCGTCCACCCGCTGTTTGTCGGCACGGAGAGTTCAATCCGCGCGCTCGAAGCCGCGATGGCAACGGATAAGCAGGTCTTTCTGGTCGCAAAGCGAGACGCTGACACGGAACACCCGATGCGCGCGGATCTGTTCGACGTCGGGACGGTATCGACCCTGTTGCAGTTACTCAAACTCCCTGATGGTACGGTCAAGGTGTTGGTCGAAGGGGGTTTTCGGGCGCAGATTCTGGAGTTCGATGATGCCGGAGAGTACATGGCAGCGGACGTGAAGCTGCTTGTGGAGCCTGCGGTGCAGTCGGCCGAAGCGCTGGTCCGCTCGTTGATGACTCAATTCGAGCAGTACGTGCAACTGTCGAAAAAAGTAGCTGAGGAGGTTTTGTCGTCGCTGTCGAGCATCGATGAGCCAGGACGGCTGGTCGACACCATTGCGTCCCAGATGACGCTGAAGGTCGATGATCGACAGAACATACTCGAGACCGTCGACGTCGAGCCGCGAATTGAAAAAATCCTAGCGCTGATGGCGGCGGAAATCGATCTTTTCCAGGTCGAAAAACGGATACGAGGGCGCGTCAAAAAACAGATGGAGAAAAGCCAGCGCGAGTACTACCTCAACGAACAGATGAAGGCGATCCAGAAGGAGTTGGGCGAACTCGATGAGGTTCCCAACGAGTTGGACGACTTGCGTCTACGTCTGGACGCTGCCGGTATGTCGAAGGAAGCGCGCAACAAGGCGCTCGCTGAGCTGAACAAACTCAAGATGATGTCGCCGATGTCCGCGGAAGCGACGGTCGTCCGGAGTTATCTCGAATGGATGCTCAGCGTGCCTTGGAAGCGGCGCAGCCGTGTGCGTCGCGACCTCGCTCAAGCAGAGCAGATCCTCAACGAGGACCACTACGGGCTCGAGGAGGTCAAGGAACGTATTCTCGAGTACCTCGCGGTGCAGGGGAGGGTGCAACGCATCAAGGGCCCGGTGCTGTGCCTCGTCGGACCGCCGGGCGTCGGTAAGACTTCGCTGGGCGAGTCAATCGCGCGAGCGACCAATCGAAAGTTCGTGCGCATGGCGCTGGGCGGCGTGCGCGACGAAGCGGAGATTCGTGGACATCGGCGCACCTACATCGGATCGTTGCCCGGAAAGGTGCTACAGAAAATGGCGAAGGGTGGTGTACGTAATCCACTGTTTCTGTTCGATGAGGTCGACAAGATGGGAATGGATATGCGTGGGGATCCGGCGTCGGCGTTGCTGGAAGTGCTTGATCCTGAGCAGAACAATACCTTCAACGATCACTATCTCGAAGTGGACTACGATCTCTCGGATGTGTTCTTCATCTGTACGTCGAATTCGATGAATATCCCCCCGGCGCTTTTGGATCGTATGGAGGTCATTCGACTACCGGGCTACACGGAAGACGAAAAGCTCAATATTGCGAAACGTTATCTCGTTCCAAAACAACGTCGTTTGAACGGTCTCGCAGCGAACGACCTGATCATCGGCGATGCAGCGATGCTGCATCTGATCCGTTATTACTCACGCGAAGCGGGTGTGCGGGGTCTCGAACGCGAAATTGCCAAACTGTGTCGCAAGATCGTCAAAGAACAGGCATTGGGAAGTGTTGCTGCAGCGCGTGAGATTTCGACCGATCTCATCGAACACTACAACGGCGTCAGGAAGTACAGCTTCGGACAAGCGGAAAAGACCAATCAGATCGGCATGGTGACGGGTTTGGCGTGGACTTCCGCCGGCGGTGAGTTGCTCAACATCGAAGCGGTAGCTGTTCCTGGAAAAGGTAAACAAACGAAGACAGGCTCGCTCGGGGATGTCATGCAGGAATCGATTCAGGCTGCATTGACGTTCGTTCGAAGTCGCGCACGGCTGCTCGGCATTCCGCGTAATTTCCATGAAACCAACGATATTCATGTGCACGTGCCGGAAGGTGCTACACCCAAAGATGGCCCAAGTGCAGGTATCGGTATGTGCACGGCGATCATTTCGGTGCTGACCGGAATTCCCGTGCGAGCCGATGTAGCGATGACGGGCGAGATCACGCTGCGTGGTCAGGTGCTTCCGATTGGCGGACTAAAAGAGAAGCTGCTCGCCGCGCATCGAGGCGGTATTCGAGTCGTGATCATCCCGGATGAAAACGCACGCGATCTGAAAGAGATCCCAGAAAATATCAAGCGTGATCTCGATATTCGTCCGGTGAAGTGGATGGACGATGTGATGAAGATCGCGTTGGAACGAATGCCGGAACCGATAGTTGAGCCGATCGTCGAAGCCGCCGCGCCAACGGCCGGCGCTCCGGCACCCACTGTGTTGATCAGCGCGCATTGACGGCTGATAGGAATACGCGCAGCAATCAGGCTGCAGAGATCACTGTCCTTGACAGCGATTTTCTAGAGTTGGTATAAACCGTGCCCATTTCCCGCTGCGGCGTCAGCGGCTTTTGAACGACATCCAAAACTTTCATTCCGAGGGCGTAGCGTGAACAAGACTGAACTCATAGATAAGATCGCGGAGTCCGCCGATATTTCCAAGGCGTCTGCGGCAAGGGCATTGGAATCGATGCTCGACGCGATCACGTCCTCATTGAAAGAGGCTGACCCCGTGGTGCTGGTCGGCTTTGGGACATTCACCGTCAAAGAACGTGCGGCCCGAACGGGGCGCAATCCACAAACCGGTGCGCCGATTGCCATCAAAGCGGCGCGCGTTCCGGGTTTTAAGCCCGGAAAAGCGCTGAAGGATGCGCTCAACTAGTCGAGCGTGGCGGGTCCGGCGGTTGACCGGGCGCCATTGATATATAGGCGAAGGCGCAGCTTCTGCGCCTTTTTTTGTTTGTTGGAGTTGCCTTTTCATGCTGCAGAAAATGCGAGATCACTCCCAGAGCACGGCCACCAAGCTGCTGCTCGGGCTGCTCATCATTGTCTTCACGATGTTCGGTTTCGGCGCATTTGAAGCGTTCATGAAGACCGACCCGCCGGCGGCGAAGATCGACGGTGTGGAGATCAGCCAGGGTCAGCTGGCAATGGAAATGGATCGTCAACGCCAACGAATTCTTGTTCAGATGGGCGAGGGTGCGAATCCGGATCTCATCGATGCCAAGTTACTGCAGAAGTCCGTCCTTGATGGACTGATCAATCAGACGATACTGATGCGAGCGGCTCGCGACATGGGGATGCGGGTATCCGATGCCGAAGTCGATCGTATCATCGTTGAAAATCCTCAGTTCCAGGTCGACGGAAAATTCGATGCGGATCTCTATCGACGCCTGCTGGCGAATGCGGGTCATACGCCAGTGAGCTTCAAGGTGGAACTCGCCAACAATTTTACGTTGGCGCAACTCACCGGGGCAGTTCGCGAAACGCCCTTCGTCACGGACGCCGAAATCCGCGAGGTCGCGCGCCTCATTACGCAGACGCGCGACATTGCGTTTCTCGTATTTTCCCCGGAGCAGTACACAAGCGAGGTCACCGTTGCCGAAACAGACGTAGAAGGTTATTACCAGGCGCATCTGCCGGACTTCATGACGCCGGACACAATCGACGTCGACTTCGTGCAACTCACGCTTGAGGATCTTGCGAAGGACGACGCGCTGGCGCCGAGCGAAGAACAGGTCCTGGCGCAGTACCAATCAGATGAGAAGGCGTTCAAACCTTCTGAACGCCGCCGCGTCGCGCACATTCTGTTGCAGGTCAACGCCTCGCGCAGTGAAGAAGCGGCGCGGGTCGAACTCGCTACGATCAAAGGCAGAATCGCGAATGGCGAACGCTTCGAAGACGTTGCGCGTAAGGCGTCCGAAGATCCTGGCTCTGCGAAGAGCGGCGGCGACTTGGGATTGATTGCTCAAGGCGCACTCGACCCCGCCTTCGAGCAGTCGGCATGGTCGCTCGAGGTCGGGCAGCTCTCGGAACCCGTGAAGAGCGAATTCGGCGTTCACCTGATCAAGCTGCTGGCGATTCAAACCGATCAATACGGATCGCTCGATTCGCTGCGTCCGCAAATCATCAGTCGTCTTCGCGAGCAGGCAGCGGAAGAGAAATTCCGAGTCAAAGTGCGCGAGCTCGACGAACTTGCGTTCGAAACACCCGATGATCTTATGCATCTGGCCGAGGTGACGGGGTTGCCGATTCAGCACATCGCCGGCATAACTCAATCCGACGGATTGGCGCCGTTCGATATTGCGGCGCTACGAACAGCCGCATTCAGTGACGATGTTGTGTCGAAAGGATTCAACAGTCGCGTTACTGAAGTCGATAGACGAGCGTACGTTTTGAGGGTCAAGGAACACCGCCCTCCGATGCAGCGTTCGCTGGCAGAGGTGTCGGCAGAAATTCGTACCCGATTGATCGACGAAGCGGCGACAGACCGTGCGCGCGAGACTGCGGCGGAAGCGATGACACGGGTCGCTACAGGAGAGGGAGTTGCGACCGTCGCGGCTGCGTATGCACTGGAGTGGCAACGAGCGCCGGCTGTGTCACGAGGCACGCCGGGTGTCGATGGCGAGATCATCAAATCTGCATTCGAGCTTGCACGGCCGACCGAGGACGTTCGATCCGTGACCTCGACGGAGTTGGGTGGCGGACGTGTCGCGGTCGTCACGATCTCTGCGGTCAACGATGGCGACTATGGTGCGTTGACGGAAACGGATCGGAGCGGTGTGCGGAATCAGCTGGCGCGTCGTATTGGCAACGAGGAGTTCGCCGCGCTGTTTACGACGCTGCGCGATTCGGCGTCGATCGATCGGATCCAGCGCGAGTCGCCGGTAACGGAATGACGAATCGGTGTATGGACGGGGACTTTCAGCATCTGTCCGATCCGCAGTGGCAGGTCGGGATTCAGCGAGTTGATCCGGACCAGCGCGGTTGTCGTTGTGCCGAAGCGTTTGCCAATACGTGCGAGTGAGTCTCCCGCTTTGACCTTGTAGCGACGCCACTGGCCGTTTGGATTGAGCATAGGATTCATCGGCAGTTGGGAACTCTGGATCGCGGCAACAGAGATAAGTAACGATTGATCCGGCCGGATGACATTGCTGGTCAGCTGATTGTTCGAGCGAATCGACGCGACAGAGGTGCGGTAGCGCTTCGCGATCACGGCGAGATTTTCTCCAAGTCTGACACGATGGTGCTTCCACACGATTTGCTCCGTCGGGTATCGATCGAGTGCTTGGGCAAAGGCGATGCGTGAGGACGCGGGAACCAACAATCGGTAAGTTCGTTCAGGGGGAGTTGCACGTCGGTTCAGGCCGGGGTTGAACCGATAGATTTCGTCGATTGACAGTGATCCGACGCTCGCGAGGATGCTGAGGTCAATCTGCCTGTCGAGCGTTGTCGCGAAGAACGGTGGTGTTGGGTCGATCGGTGGTAATGCGTGCCCGTCGTCTGCGTCGATCAAACGCGCGAGTGCGAGCAGTTTAGGGACGTACAGACGAGTCTCCCGAGGTAGATCGAGGTCGAAAAAGTTCGCGCCCGGCGCGGCGGCCAATGCGCGCCGCACGCGACCTTCGCCGCCATTGTAGGCGGCGATTGCCAGCAGCCAATCACCGAACTGGCCATGCAGATAGGTCAGATAATTCAGTGCTGCTGCGGTCGAGTCGACCAAGTCGCGGCGTCCGTCGTACCACCAATCGATCGTCACTCCATAGTGCTTGGCCGTGTTCGGAATCAGTTGCCAGAGGCCTGACGCGCCGCTGTGGGAATAGGCGTACGGGTTGAGGCCGCTTTCGATGATCGGTAGCAGCGCCAGCTCCATCGGCAGCCCGCGCTGGCGGACTTGGTCGACGATGTATGCAAGATAACTGTGTGCCGGTATTTCGATGCCGGTCATCACCGGCACCCGTAGCAGGAGCAGCCCTGCTTGCGCGATGGTTGGTTCGTTGCGCTTGAGGTCCAGCGCAAAACCATCGCGCAGCACCGCCCAGACGTTGCGATCGGCGGACTCTGTGGGAATGACCAACGGCGGTGGAGAGTCGGAAACAGCGATCGGACTGGGTGTGATCTGAGTACCAGTTTCGTTCGGCGGATACCCCAAACTCCCACAGCCCCCCATGGTCACCAAACATAGAATCAGCCACCGGCGCGCCACGGCCATTGTTGCGCAACCTCCCTTGTCTCTGCACAATGCCGCCCGACATTGGGTGAACCCGATTGAGCACACAACCGCGGCCGGATGAGCGTGACGACTGACGAGATGCACGGTCTCGCGACCTGGTTTCAGACTCCTCTCGGCGCGACTTTGTTGCAGAAGGAAGCCCGCCTGCTCATTCAGGGCGTACGCCGCTTCCACGGTGATTCGATGCTTTGGCTCGGACCGATTCCGTTGCCGGGTGTGGAGCTCGATCGCTGTATGGTGCGCCATCGTCTGTATGGTGCGATGCCCGGATCTGATGCGTGGCCCGCTGATGCACGATCAGCGGCCGGAACCTATGTCGGTAACATCGAGGCATTGCCATTTGCGCCCGGGTCGCTCGATGCGGTTGTGTTGCACCACGCGCTGGACTGCTGTGTCGATCCGCGTAGCGCAATGCGTGAGGTCTGCAAAGCACTGCGTCCCGGCGGTCGTCTGCTCGTCTGTGGCTTCAACCCGTTGAGCCTGTGGGGCGCTAGGCGTCTTATGGCGCGTTGTTACCGCGACACGTTCAGTGACGTTAGATTCGTAAATCCGAGGCGTTTGCTCGATTGGCTCGCATTGCTCGGCATCGAAGCCGACGAAGGGGTGCGTTACCTGATGTTCCGTCCGCCGATCGGTGTCGGTGCGTTTGAGGCGAAACTGTGGGTGCGCATGCGTACCGCACTGGAGCGAACGAAGGTACCCGTAGGTGGCGTCTACTATCTACTTGGACGTAAAAGCGGGGTGGGTATCACGCGTGTTCGTGGCATTGCCGCGCCGCGCCATCCCCAGCTAGCGCCGGTAGTGGTGCCGCATCCGACGGCACGCAACCCGCGATGAATTTCGCGCTGGTCGAGATCTTTACTGATGGCGCATGCCGCGGAAACCCAGGCCCCGGAGGATGGGCTGCACTCATACGCAGTGTTGGACACGAGAAGATGTTCAGCGGTGCCGATCCGGCGACGACTAATAACCGCATGGAGCTGATGGCCGCAATCGAAGCTTTGCGGGCGCTGAAGCGACCGAGCCGCATTCGACTAACGACCGACTCGCAATATGTTCGTCAAGGGGTGACCAGTTGGGTCAAGCGCTGGAAAGCGAACGGTTGGCGCACCGCTTCGAAGCAACCCGTCAAGAATCAGGACCTGTGGGGCGCCCTAGATCGGCTGACGACCACCCATGAAATCGAGTGGTGTTGGGTTAAAGGTCATAGCGGTCACGTCGAGAACGAGCTCGTCGATGCTGCTGCCAATCAGGCGATCGATCGCCTGCTTGCGAGTCAATCGGCGTGACGCGACAGGTCGTGCTGGACACCGAGACTACGGGACTCGAAGCCGATCTGGGGCATCGCATCATCGAAATCGGCGCTGTTGAACTGATTGATCGAAAGCTGACGGGTCGCCGTTTTCATCGATACCTCAATCCGGAGCGGGATATCGATGACGGTGCTCTGGCGGTGCATGGAATCACACGCGAATTCCTAGCGGACAAACCCGTGTTTCTCGATGTCGTCGATGAGTTGCTCGAGTTTATCGAAGGAGCGGAATTGGTCATTCACAACGCGCCGTTCGACATCGCATTCCTTGATCAAGAGCTGCGGAGCCTCGCGCCGCGCAAGCTGCGCATCGAAGACGGATGTTCGGTCGTAGACACGCTGGTGATGGCGCGCCACAAGCATCCCGGGCAGAAAAACAGCCTTGATGCGCTTTGCCGGCGCTATGACGTCGACAATTCCCAACGGGAGCTACATGGGGCGTTGCTGGACGCCGAGATTTTGGCCGATGTTTATCTGATGATGACCGGCGGCCAGACGGCGTTGTTCGCCGCCGACGACAGCGAGGCCGCTTCGAACCGCACCGAAGGTTTCGTCATTGCCCGATTGTCGGCCGATCGTCCCAGACTGAAGATCGTAGTTGCCACCGAAGACGAACTCGCGCGGCACCGTGGCATGCTCGACGGTTTAGACAGACACGCGCGCCAAGGCAGCGTCTGGCGTCGCGCGACGACCGCACTTCCGGATTGATGATTCACGCAGTTCGCTCGGCCGATGCAGTTGGATGCGCTGGTGTCGCGTCTTGGAGTCTGCGGCTGCTGTGGTAAGGTTGAAAACCCGAATATTTTGCCGGTAATGCCCATGTGGCCGCATGATCCTGATGAATTCGAGTCGTCGACGCACCCCGCTGCCGAGCACTCTCACGATGATGCGTGGCACTTCGTGTTTGTCGGTCAGGAAATTCTGTGTATATCGGAAAATGGTTCACCGCGACCGATATTGGCCGACGAAATGCGTTGGCTCGATATCGAACGGCACGCCGAGATCTACCTTGGGCGTTTTCAGGGGCGATCGTGTTTTGCAGTCGCCGCATCGGGTCGCCCGCCGCAAGGTTATGCATTGCTCAATCTGCGCGCCTGGCTTGGACGTGTTGCTCCAGCGGTCTTCTACCTCGCGGGTCGAGCGCAACAGCTGATCGACTGGGATCGTGACCACCGCTTCTGCGGCCGGTGTGGGAACGCGATGGAGGGCCACCGCGTCGATCGGGCCAAGCAGTGCCCGCAGTGTGCGTTGGTCAGTTACCCACGCCTGTCTCCGAGCATCATCGTGTTGATACGCAATGGCGAGGAGATGCTGCTGGCACGCAATAGCAACTGGCCGCAGGGGATGTACTCGACGTTGGCAGGATTCGTTGAGCCGGGTGAGTCAATCGAGCAGACGGTGCATCGCGAAGTATTCGAAGAGGTCGGTCTTCGTATCAAGAACGTACGTTATGCCGGCAGTCAGTCCTGGCCGTTTCCGAACTCGCTGATGCTTGGATTTCACGCGGACTATGCGAGTGGTGACATCGTCTGCCAGGACGGCGAGATTGCCGACGCGCGTTGGTTTCGTTACTCGGAACTACCGGGCGTGCCCCCCGGCACCGCAATATCACGTTGGCTCATCGACGATTTTGTCAATGAAATGACTAGTCGTTCGGCGTAGGCGGCAGGCTGCGGCTGCCGAACAACTCCATCAGCTTGAACGCCATCATCAGATAGCCGTCGGCGCGGAAGCGACCGTTCATGAACGCGTCGATGGCATCCGACTGTCCGCGAATGATGCTCACGGCCGTCGCCAGATCAGCAAATCGAAAGCTGACGTCGGGTGTCTGCGCGCTGTGTGAGACCGACAGCGTACAGTCAGCGATCTGCAACAGCAGATGCTCGCGATCCGAAACTTCGAGACGTACGAGCATATCGACACCGATGGCGGCTTCTGGGCGAAAGCGTTCGCGCAATTCATTGGCGAGTTCGTGCGTAGTCATCAAGGCGAATAAGACACGTCGCGATGCGGAGCGTCAAGTCGACCTCGGCGCCTTTACGCTCGCCGCGCCGACGAAGTAGAGTACGCGCCTTTCCTGGCATCGGTCGACGCGATGGAACATCTCTACAACTATCTCGAATTCCTCGCGAAAGCGGTGACCGTTGTTGCTGCGGTTATCGCAGCAATTGGCATTGCAGCGTCGTTCGGCCTGCGAAGAAATGCGGTCGAAGGCGGCTACGTCGATGTGCGTAAACTCAACGAACGGCTCGAAGATATGCAGCGCGCCTTGGAGCATGCGTTTCTGTCGCCGCGTGAGTTCAAAAAATTGATCAAGCAGGAAGACCGGGCGCATAAGAAGTCGCAGAACACAAAAGGCTACAGCGAATCGCGTCGACGGGTGTACGTGCTGGATTTTGATGGCGATCTGCAGGCGTCGAAAGTGGATCATCTGCGCAACGAAATCACCGCAATCCTCACCAGCGCGCGCGAGCACGACGAAGTGCTTGTACGCATCGAGAGTCCCGGTGGCATGGTGCATGGCTACGGTCTGGCTGCGTCCCAGCTCGAACGGGTGCGCGAACGTAAGGTGCGATTGGTTGCGGCGGTCGACAAGGTCGCTGCCAGCGGTGGCTATTTGATGGCGTGCGTGTCCGATCACATCATCGCCGCACCATTTGCGCTCGTTGGCTCGATCGGCGTAGTCGCGCAGATCCCCAATGTGCATCGTTTGTTGAAGAAGCACGACGTCGATGTCGAAGTGCTGACGGCCGGCAAGTACAAGCGCACGCTGACGGTTTTTGGCGAAAATACGGAGCAGGGTCGTGCGAAATTCGTCGAGGAGCTGGAAGACGTGCACGCCCTGTTTCAAGAGTTCGTGCAGGCGAACAGGCCGCAGGTTTCGGTCGAAGAAATCGCAACGGGCGAAGCGTGGTACGGCCGACGTGCGCTAAATCATCACCTGGTCGATGAGCTCAGCACGAGTGACGCCTACCTGACTAAGGCGTGCGAGAACGCGGACGTCTTCGAAATCCGCTGGGTGGAGCACAAAAAGCCAATCGAACGATTGATGGCGCAATTTTTTGCCGGTGTCCGCGGTCTTCTGTCGCGCGTCGGTCTGGCCTGATCTTAGTGGAGGAATCCTGATGTCGACATTTCGTGCGTTAGTAGTCGAAAAATCAACCGACGGACGATTTAGTCGGCAGGTTGCGGAGCGTCGTACCGACGCACTTCCAGCGGGGGATGTGCTGATCGACGTACGCTACTCGTCGCTCAACTACAAAGACGGACTTTCAGCAACTGGAAATCCTGGCGTCACGCGCAACTTCCCGCACACTCCGGGAATCGACGCCGCAGGAATCGTGCTCGAGAGCGCAGCCGCTGCATTCAAACCAGGTGATGAAGTGGTCGTCATCGGTTTTGATCTTGGGATGAACACATCGGGCGGATTCGGACAGCGGATCCGCGTGCCGGCGGGGTGGGTAGTTCCGCGTCCTGCGGGGTTGAGCCTCCTACAGAGCATGATTCTTGGCACTGCGGGTTTTACGGCCGCCTTAGCGGTCGACAAACTCGAGGCGTCGGGCATGCGTCCCAGCAGTGGACCGGTGCTTGTAACGGGCGCCACTGGAGGCGTTGGCTCGGTGGCGGTTATGCTGCTCGCAAGCATAGGTTATGAAGTCGCTGCCGTGACCGGGAAGTCAACACAACATGAATTCCTGAGATCGCTCGGCGCCAAAGAAATCCTTGGCCGCGATGCGCTCAGCGACCCAGCCAATCGCCCGCTATTGAAAGAGCGTTGGGGCGGAGCAGTCGACACCGTCGGCGGTGACATGTTGTTCAACGCCGTTAAATCACTGCGCTACGGTTGCAGCCTCGCCGCGTGTGGGCTCGTCGCGTCACCACAAATTCCTGCTACGGTGCTGCCGTTCATTCTGCGGCACGTCAACTTGCTGGGGATCGACTCCGTCCAGCTGCCGCTCGCGGAAAAAGCGCGCATCTGGAACAAGCTTGCAGGTCCGTGGCAGCTTACGCAGCTTGCATCACTGAAGGTTGATTTCACGTTGATGACCATTTCGTCGGGCATCGACCGCATTCTCGCCGGTGAGATGGTCGGACGCGGCGTGCTGGATCTACGCGCCTGAGACGATCGTTATACTCAGCGTTGTCAGCTGCGGCGTAAACGCTCCGACACTGCAATCGGACTTGGGTACCGAAAGATCACGATGTAGGTAGAAAGCACGAACGTGAGCACTGTCGCTCCCTGAACCACATGCGACGCGGCGTTGCTCATCAGCGCGACGCTTGTTCCCAGATATGCGACAAGCAGCGAAAACTCGCTGGTCTGACCCAGGCGTACTCCGGCTTCCCAGGCCACTTTGGGACCATCGCCCTGCAGGACGATCAACCATCGAAATACCGGCGGTTTGAGTACGATCAGCATTAGCGCAAGCACGAGTGCGGGAGCGGCCACCTCAAGCAGCAGATCGAAGTGAACCGCCGCGCCGACGGAAAAGAAAAACATCACGAGAAAAAAGTCGCGCAACGGTCGCAGATTCTCGGCGATGTATTGCGCGATCGGGCTGGTCGCCATCGACACACCGGCGACGAACGCGCCGATTTCCCAAGACAGCCCGATCAACTTCGCGGCACTGGCGACTGCCAGGCACCAGCCGATTGCCGCCAGAAAGATGAACTCATGAAACGCGTCGAACTTCTGAATGAGCGGCAGTACCAGGAAGCGGACGACCACGAAGGCGACCAGCGCGAGCGAAGGTAGCGCGACGAACACCTCAACAATACTACCGAGTGCGTCGGTGACCGAATCACCTCTGCCTGAAAGAATAATCAGTGCAAGAATGGCGATCAGATCCTGAATGAGCAGCAGACTTACTACCAGTTCCCCGATATGGCGGTGATGCAGCACGGTTGTCGGCAATAGCTTGAGTCCGATGATCGTGCTCGAGAACATACACGCTGTGCCGGTAATGACCGCATCGATCCACGAGAAGCCGAACGCCCGCATGACGGCAGTCGATGCTGCGAAAAAAATCGCTGAGCTGACCAACGCCGTGATGACAGCCGAGCCGATCATGTTCTTCAGTTTTGCGGGTTGCAGATCGAGGCCGACGAGGAACAGCAGAAAAATAATACCGATCTCGGAGATCTCACTCACCATTGTCGAGTCGCCGATCCAACCGAATCCATGCGGTCCAGCGATGGCGCCCACGGCGATGTACGCAACGAGCAACGGCTGACGCGTGAACAAGGCCGCAGCGGCGAGTACGGCCGCGCCTGCAAAAATCAAGAAAAACGATTCGACGATGCCGGCTTGCATGGGAGGTATGCGCGCGATCGGGAAACCGAGTATGACAGCCGGAGGCGGGCGCTACACGGCTTGAGTTGGCTTCGAAGAACCCCTCGCGACGCGCCGAAATGCGGGCCGCGGATCGATCACCGATCCCTGGTAGAAATCACTCAATGAATGCAACGCAGCCAGGGCGACCGCGGGATCGCGACCATCGGGCAACTGAAAGGAATCGAACCCACACCGTCGCATGTAGTGCAGTAGATCTTCGTGCACTTCACCGATCGCTCGCAGCTCGCCGACAAATCCGTAGCGACTACGCAGCAATACCGCCAGAGACAGGCCTCGGCCGTCATTGAACGATGGAAAACGAATTGCGATCAATTTGATACGATTGAGCAGCCCAACGATCTCGTCAGGTTCGGCATCACCCGGAAGCCAAACGCCGATCTCGCGATCATCGCCGAAGATGGAGGGGGCTTGCGCGGCAGCGACTGCCGCCGGCACGATGATTCGATTGGCGTCTGAAACGTCGGTGGCGTCTTCGATAAAGGTCCAATCGTCGGCAACGATCCGTTCGCCGTCAATGAGGATCGGCATAGACGCGTTCCTTGAATGGATCAATTCCGATGCGGCGATAACAATCGATGAAACGTTCGCCGTCCTGACGCAGAGCGACGTAGACTCCGAGAATCTCGTCGATGATGTCCGGGACATCCGCGCGCGAGAACGACGGTCCGATGATCTCGGCCAGAGAGGAGTCTCGACCGCCATTGCCGCCGAGCGAAATCTGGTACCACTCTTCGCCCTTTTTATCGACGCCGAGAATACCAATGTGCCCAACATGATGATGGCCACACGCGTTCATACATCCCGAGATATTCAGACTGATGTCTCCGAGATCGTGCAGATAATCGATGTCCTCGAACCGGCGCTGAATCGCTTCGGCGATTGGAATCGATTTGGCGTTTGCCAGTGAACAGAAATCACCGCCGGGGCAGCAGATTATGTCGGTCAGCTTGCCGAGGTTTGCGGTTGCAAGGCCGTGGCTGCGGGTCGCATTCCAGAGGGTGTACAGATCGCCCTCAGAAACGTCCGGCAACACGAAATTCTGTTCATGGCTGATACGGATCTCGCCGAATCCGAAACGATCCGACCAATCGGCGACAGCATCCATCTGCTCGTCGCTGACGTCACCGGGTGGAATTCCAGTGACCTTCGTCGACAGTGTAACGATTGTGTATCCAGCGCGTTTGTGTGGAGCGACGTTGGTGCGGACCCAACGACTGAACTCAGGCTCGGCGAGACGGTTGCCTGCGAGCGCCGATTGGCCATGTTCTGGTTGTCGATAGTCCGGCGGGGTGAACGCCGTGACCGCGCGGTCTATTTCTTCGCGTGTCAATGTCGACGGACCATCCTTTAGATGCGCCCACTCGGCGTCGACCTGTTCGCGAAACACGTCTGGCGACAGCGCACGCACGAGAATTTTGATGCGCGCTTTGTATTTGTTGTCGCGTCGACCGTAACGGTTGTAGACGCGCAGAATCGCTTCGAGATACGTCAGCAGGTGGACTTCTGGCAACGCTTCACGGATCAGGCTGCCAATCACGGGCGTCCGTCCGAGGCCGCCGCCGACTTTGATGTCGAACACGGTTCCGTCAGCGGCGCGACGCGCTTCTATGCCAACGTCGTGCACGTCGATTGCGGCGCGGTCGCTCGCGGAACCGTTTACTGCGATCTTGAACTTTCGCGGCAACCAGTCGAATTCCGGATGCGCGGTGGACCATTGCCGGATGAGCTCGCAGTACGGACGTCCGTCGATGGTTTCGTCGGCTGCAACGCCGGCGAATTGGTCGGTGGTGACATTACGAATGCAGTTGCCGCTGGTCTGAATCGCGTGCATTTGCACCGTCGCCAGGTCGGCGAGTATGTCAGGCACTTCCGCGAGATCAGGCCAGTTGAACTGCATGTTCTGCCGGGTGCTCAGATGCCCGTAACCTTTGTCGTAGTAACGCGCGATGTGCGCAAGCATACGTAACTGGCGCGACGTCAAAGTACCGTAGGGCACGGCCACTCGAAGCATCGGCGCGAGTCTTTGAATGTACAGACCATTGCGTAGCCGAAGGTGAAGGAACTCGGTGTGCGTCAGGCTGCCATCAAGATAGCGTCGCGTCTGGTCGCGAAATTGTGCAACGCGCTCCTCGACAAAATGCTGGTCGAACTCGTCGTATCGATACATTGGATTTAGTGGGTCGGAATGTCAGTAAGGGTAAACGTTACCAATATGCCGGAACCGACAGAACTAACCAATGCCTCTAACATTAGAACCGATTGAGTCGTTAGGGTGCCTCGTCTACACTCGCCGACGTCAATCATTTTGCAACCCGAGGCACCCGTGTCCGATACCGACAACCAAACAAAGCACTGGAGCGATGAAAAAGCCGACGTCATCGCAGTGTTGACGGTCATTACTGCTTTGGTACTCGCCGCAGTACGTTTTATTTCGAACGAGGTCTGACGTGCCCCACGTTCGTCAGTACCCGAGGTTGGGCCTTAGCCAGCGTTCCACTTGTTCGATCGGCAGGCCTTTTCGGTTCGCATAGGCCTGGACTTGGTCGCGACCAATTTTGCCGACTCCGAAATAGCGGGCCTGCGGATGCGAGAAGTACCACCCGGCGACTGCAGCCGCGGGCAACATCGCAAAGTGCTCCGTCAACGACATGCAGGCACGCTGTGGCTGCAGAAGTTCGAAAAGCGTCGCCTTCTCGGCATGGTCTGGACACGCGGGATAGCCCGGCGCGGGTCTGATACCACGATATTTCTCCGCGATTAGTTCCTCGGTGGACATCGACTCGTCGCCGCCATAGCCCCAAAGTTCTTTTCGCACGTGCTCATGCAGGCGCTCGGCAAATGCTTCGGCGAGCCGGTCCGCAAGAGCTTTGAGCATGATCGCGCTGTAGTCGTCGTGAGCTGCCTCGAATTCCGCAACGACCTTCTCGATCCCGGTTCCAGCGTTGACCGCAAATGCGCCGAGATAGTCGATGTGCGGCGCGGGCGCAACAAAGTCGGCTAGCGAAAAATGGGGTCCCGCCGCGCCTTTTTTTGACTGTTGGCGCAAGTGATGCAGTGTTGCGATTGGTGAATCGGAGCCGTCAATGTCGAACAGCGCGATGTCGTCGCTGCCGGAGCGCTGGGCACGCCAGAAGCCGACTACGCCGTGGGCGCTGATCCAGCGCTCGTCCACGATCCGCTTGAGCATAGCCAGCGCGTCATCGTGCAACGCGCGTGCCGCTTCACCAACGACTGGATCCTGCAGAATCGTTGGAAACTTCCCGGCCAATTCCCAGGTCATGAAGAATGGTGACCAATCGATGTAGCTTGCCAGCTCGTCGAGCGAATAGTCAGCGAACACCCGAGTGCCCAGAAAACTGGGGACGGTGGCGCGAAAATCTGTCCAGTCGATTTCAGGCGCCTTGGAAACTGCTTCGGCATAGGGCAGCAGGACGGTCCTGTCGACGCGGGCATTCGAGCGGGCGCGGATGGCTTCATATTCACTTCTGACTTCGCCGACGAAGCCGTTGCGTTGCTCCTCGGACAGCAGCGCTGAGGCGACACCAACGCCGCGGGATGCATCGGTGACATACACCGTCGGCCCCCGCTGATAGGCCGGTTCGATGCGCACCGCGGTATGCGCTTTCGACGTGGTGGCCCCGCCGATCAGCAAAGGTATCTCAAATCCCAGACGCTCCATTTCAGAGGCCACATGCACCATTTCATCGAGTGACGGCGTGATGAGTCCCGACAGTCCGATGATATCGGCGTTTTCGGCCCGTGCTGTTTCGAGGATCCGCTCGCAGGGCACCATGACACCAAGGTCGATCACCTGATAGTTGTTGCATTGGAGCACCACCCCGACGATGTTCTTACCGATGTCATGAACATCGCCTTTGACGGTGGCCATGACGATCTTGCCCTTTGCGCGAGCGCCGGCTCCCTTCTCCGCTTCAATGAATGGCACAAGGTGCGCGACGGCTTGCTTCATCACCCGCGCGCTCTTGACCACCTGTGGAAGAAACATCTTGCCAGCGCCGAACAGATCACCGACGACGTTCATCGCCGCCATCAGCGGGCCTTCGATGACGTCGAGCGGCCGCTTTGCCGCTTGTCGCGCTTCCTCGGTATCCGCCACAACGAACGCGTTGATGCCTTTTACCAACGCGTGACGTAGACGTTCTTCGACCGGCGCTTTGCGCCACTCCGGGTCTTCGGGCACCGGCGCATCGCCGCGCGCCGCGTACTCGCCAGCGATCGCAAGCAATTGATCCGTGGCGTCGGGGCGACGATTCAGCACAACGTCCTCCACCCTGCCGCGCAGCGCGAGCGGTATCTCCTCGTAGATGCCGAGCTGACCCGCGTTGACGATGCCCATCGTCAGTCCGGCGCGAATCGTATGGTAGAGAAACACCGCGTTGATCGCCTCGCGGACCGTATCGTTGCCGCGAAAGGAGAACGACACGTTGCTCACGCCGCCGGAACTGCGCGCATACGGAAGATGCTCTTTGATCCACGCGCACGCCTCAATAAAATCGACAGCGTAGTTGTTGTGTTCATCGATGCCGGTGGCGATGGCGAAGATGTTCGGGTCGAAGATGATGTCTTCGGGCGGAAACCCGACCTGATCGACGAGGATGTCGTAGGATCTCTTGCAGATGTCGATTTTACGCCGCAGTGTGTCGGCCTGACCTTTTTCGTCGAACGCCATGACGACGACGGCGGCACCGTACAGCCGACAGCGTCGGGCCTTGTCGATGAACTCGGCGTCACCTTCTTTGAGGCTGATCGAGTTGACGATCGGCTTGCCCTGAATGCATCGAAGCCCAGCCTCGATGACATCCCACTTGCTCGAGTCGACCATCATCGGTACCCGGGCAATGTCGGGTTCGGTTGCCACCAGATTGAGGAAGCGGGTCATCAACGCCGCGCCGTCCAGCATGCCTTCGTCCATGTTGATGTCGATGATTTGCGCGCCGCTGTCGACCTGTTCGCGCGCGACGTCGAGCGCGGCGTCGAGTGCGCCATCGCGAATCAACCGCTTGAAGCGCGCCGAGCCCGTAACGTTGGTGCGTTCGCCGACGTTGACGAACAGCGACGTCTCATCGATCTCCAGCGGTTCGAGGCCGGCGAGACGCAGTTTCTTTTTTAGGTTGGGGAGAGCGCGGGGCGGCACGTGAGCGACGGCTGCCGCGATGGCCGCGATGTGATCCGGCGTGGTCCCGCAGCAGCCGCCGACGAGATTGACGAGACCCGCCGTGGCGAACTCTCCGATCAGCCGAGCCATGTGTTCCGGCGATTGATCGTAGCCGCCGAATTCGTTCGGCAGGCCGGCGTTTGGATGAACACTGACATAGCAGCTTGCGGAGTGTGCGAGCGACTCGACGTGCGGGCGCAATTGTTCCGCACCCAACGCGCAGTTCAAGCCGGCAATCATCGGCTGAGCGTGGGCGATGGATATCCAGAAGGCTTCGGGCGTTTGGCCGGATAGCGTCCGGCCGCTGGCATCCGTGATGGTTCCCGAGATCATCACCGGTAAGCGCGCGCCGCAGCGTGCGAATTCGGTTTCGATTGCATAGATCGCCGCTTTGGCATTGAGCGTATCGAAGACGGTTTCGACCATGATCAGGTCGATGCCGCCGGCGAGCAGACCCCGGATCGCCTCTACGTATGCATCGACCAGACCAACAAAGGTGATATTGCGGCCGCCAGGATCGTTGACGTCGGGAGATAGACTAGCGGTCCGGTTCGTCGGGCCCAGGACTCCGGCAACGAAGCGCGGCCGATCGGGCGTGGAGTGCTCATCGGCGCACGCACGTGCAAGTTTTGCCGCCGCGAGGTTCAGCTCTTCACAGATGTCGGAGAGCCCATAGTCGGCTTGGGCGATTCGCGTCGAGCTGAACGTATTCGTCTCGATGACATCGGCGCCCGCATCCAGATACGCACGATGGATGCCGCCGATGACGTCAGGGCGAGTGATCGACAACAGGTCGTGATTGCCTGCGAGGGGGTGGTGGTGTGCTTCAAAGCGGTCGCCACGATAGTCGGGCTCGGTTAGGCGATGCCGTTGCACCATGGTGCCCATCGCTCCATCGATGATGAGGATGCGTCGCTGGAGGGCCATTTCGAGAGTTGAGGATGTCACAAGCCAAACCACCGGGAATTCAAACTGAAAGGTGATGCTACCGGCCGCTAACGTGAATGCAATGGAAGTGGAGTGGGTTTGGCATGAGCCAGATTCATGGAGCGCGTCACGCGCGGTAGTTCTGGCGGGGCTATCCCCGTTTGCGTAACATACCCGACAAAATTGGTCGGGATTGTCAGATGATCGAGATCTCAGCAACCGCTCAGGCCTATCTGCGTGATCTGTTGGCAAAGCAGGACCACGCAGATATTGGAATTCGCGTGTTCGTCACCCAGCCCGGCACCGCGCAAGCCGAGACGTGTATCGCGTACTGTCGTCAGGGCGAGGAGCAGACCGACGACGTCCCGGTCCCCTACGAAGGATTCACGGCCTGGATCGAAAAACGCAGCGAGCCGTACCTCGAGGGTGGGATGGTCGACTTTCAGGATGATCGTATGGGCGGTCAGCTGACCATTAAAGCCCCGAATGCGCGCGTCCCGAGCGTGCGCGCGGATGCTCCGCTCGAAGACCGGATCAATTACGTTTTGTACAACGAGATCAATCCGGGTCTTGCGTCGCACGGTGGTCAGGTCACGCTCATCGAAGTGGTCGACGGAAACACCGCGGTGTTGCAATTCGGAGGCGGCTGCCAAGGCTGTTCAGCGGTCGACATCACGCTCAAGCAAGGCGTCGAACGGTCCCTACTGGCACAGATTCCCGAGCTGGTTGCGATTCGCGACAGCACCGACCACTCGGTACGAGAGCACGCCTACTTCCAATAGCCGTCAGGCCGCATCCGGTTTCGCGCCTGAACGGAGTCGTTTGCGCAGTATTCCCGCGAGGTCAGTGCTCAATTCCCGCAGCAGGTCTGCGGTTGTGGCCCAATCGATACACGGATCTGTGACCGACACGCCGTAGGCGAGTTTGCTCAGATCATCTGCTAGCTGCTGATTGCCCGCGTTGATGTTGCTTTCGAGCATCAAACCCATAATCGAGCGATTGCCCGCTTTGATTTGTGCTGCCACGTCACGGGCAACGACCGGTTGCTGAAATGGATCCTTGCCGGAATTGGCGTGGCTGCAGTCGATCATGATGTTCCGCTGCAGACCGGCGGACGCGAGCGCGCGTTCGCACTGCGCGATGTTGTCGCGGCCGTAGTTGGGTCCAAGATGGCCACCACGCAATACAACGTGCGCGGCCGCGTTACCCCGCGTATGAATGATCGAAACCTGGCCCGATTGATTGATGCCGAGGAATCGATGTGGCTTTGATACCGACTGCAGCGCATTGATGGCGACATCGAGGCTTCCGTCGGTACCGTTCTTAAATCCAACTGGCGACGACAAGCCTGAAGCCATCTCGCGGTGGGTCTGCGACTCAGTCGTTCGCGCGCCGATTGCGGACCAGGCAATGAGATCCTGTAAATATTGTGGTGAAATCGGATCCAAGGCTTCGGTACTCAACGGCAAGCTGAACTGGGCGATACGTAACAATAGGCGCCGCGCGATTCGAATGCCTTCCTCGATGTGAAACGTACCGTTCAAGAAGGGATCGTTGACGAGCCCCTTCCAGCCCACGGTGGTGCGTGGTTTTTCGAAGTAGGCACGCATGACGATGAACAGGCTCGGAGCGAGTTCGACCGAAAGGTCCTTGAGTCGTCGAGCGTAGTCTTCCGCTGCGCCAACGTCGTGAATGGAACACGGACCCACGATGACCAACAAACGATGATCGGTGCCGTCGAGGATGTTGCGAACGTTGCGCCGGGCTTCGCGAATCTGATGCCGTACGTCGTCAGGGACCGGCAGTTCCGCCTTTAGTTGGTCAGGTGTGACGAGCAGCTCCTGTGCCACGACGTTGAGATTTTCGAGTTGCTCCATGATTCTCCTCGCGCGAAAAAAAACCCCGAGGGGCGCGTGCCCGTCGGGGTTCTCCCTGAGGGCAACCTGCGTTGCCCTCCCATTGCGGGTCAGGCCACGCTAGTTCGCAAATGCGTAACCAAACCAATACGCAGCGACCATGACGGCGTAGCCGATGTCGGTTGCCCGGCAGCTCGTATCGTGTTGCTTCGTAGGTGTCTGCTTCATGGTTGAGCATTCTCTGCGGCGCCCGGTGAAAAATCAACAATACCGTTGATGTTGAGCAAGCGAGGCAGCGCCGTGAAGTAGAGTCCGAGTCGAATCGGTCGCCGCGTCAGATTCGACATCAGCTCAAAGCAAACACGCATTTGAGCGCCATATTGATGTTGTTGGTCGAGCAGGAATTCCTCGTCGCCAACTTGCGCTCCGGGGCGCGACGAATGGTAAGTGATCGCCCAGTGTTCACCTGCCGGGTCGATGAAGGTGCGGTCGACGATGATCCTAAGCAGGCTGTTGCGGTAGTAGCCACTGATGTGTGCATTGTTGACCGCTCCGGCGCGTGGTTCGAGGATCCAGCGACCATGCGGGTCCGTCAATACCAGCGACAGCTGGCGGGCAACTTCTGCAACGCACGCCGAAAGCTGTGGTTCGGCGACGCCAAGCCTGGTTACTTCGCGGCGCCAATACGGTGTAGAAGAGCGAATGAACGCGCTGATCAATGCGAGTTCTGGTGGCTGTTTCAGCGCTGCGAGTGTCCGCCGTAGCACAGCCCCAATTGCATATTCCTGACGATCGCCGATCTGCTCGAGACGCTGGTGCTGCGGCGATGGCGCCGGTTGATCGAACGCTGCCAGGTCGGGTTGCCGGGTCGGAGGCTGCCAGACATAGTGGGCCGTGAGCGCCCGTCGTTCGATGATTGTCGCTTCGCGCTGATTGAACTCGTCGTTCGAGCGAATGATCTCGGCGCGGCCAGCCACGACTGACCAGATCGGAGCCAGCAACGAGCGTGGCGGCGGGGGTCGTAACATGTCTTCCGTCGCATCGACTGCTGCGAACAGATGCAGGCTATGCCGGGCGCGGGTGGCCGCAACATACAACAAACGAATTTGTTCATTGTTTTCGCGACTGCGTTCTTCATGACGCAACCATTGATAGACGCTCGATTGTGTCTGGGTACCAAGCACCCCCAGCAACAGGTCGTCGCCGTGCGGACGCCAGAGAATTGTGGGTGGGTCGTCGGCACGATTGACGCGCTGCAGGCCCGGGAGAAATACGTGATCGAACTCGAGTCCCTTGGCGCGGTGGATCGTCATCACATTGACCGATTCAGCGCGTGATGAGGATTGTGCAAAAAGGCGTGCGACGGCGCGCTCGAGCCTGGGTAGATCGAGAATACGGGCGTGCGAATCGTCGATCAGACCCAGGAATCGCTCGACGTGGTCCAATGTCTCGACAGCATCGTACGCGTCCACCCCGCCAAGTTGGATGAATGTCGTCTGGAGCCACTGGCGCACGCGGACCTGTCCGCGACTCCGCTGCGCCTGTTGCAGCACGGGACGGATTCGGTCGAGCCGTTGGTGGCCGTCAACGGAGAGGTTTTCGACGCGAGGCGCATCGCGAACAACAACCGCGGGACCGGCGGCGACCTGCGCAATGATCTCGAGGTCGCGTAGTGACATGCCGACGAATGGGGCGCGCAGTAGCGCCAACCATGCCAGATGATCCGCATCCGACGAAAGTGCTCTGAGCAGACTCAGCAGATCGTCGACAACGGGCCGCTCGGCGAGAAGGTCGATGTCCGTGCCGACCCAGCTGATCAGTCGCGCGGTCAATAGCGGGAGAATCCGTTCCAGGTGACTGCGATTTCGAACGAGGATCGCGATCGATTCGGTCGGGTGATCATGACGAACATCTTCGATAACTCGCACGAGTGCGGCGGCTTCGGCCTCACGATCGTCGTCCGAATCGACAAGGTAGGTTCGACACCCGTCGTCGCTCCGTGTCGCGTGTATCGAGGTCGATGGTGAGAAGGCGACCTGACCCAGGACAGTGTCTTCGGCCTGGCCGAACGCGGCTGCGAACGCTTCGTTGCACCAATCAACCAGTGCCGTCGATGAGCGAAAGTTGCTTGTCAGGTGGATCGGTTCCAGCCGCTTCGCACCGATACCCCTGCGGCGGGTGCGTTGGAACAACCCGACGTCAGCGTCGCGAAACCGGTAGATCGACTGCATCGGATCACCGACGATAAACAGTGACCGGCCGTCATCGGGTTGCCACTCCTGCACCAATCGCGCCAGCAGCCGATGCTGAATCGCCGACGTGTCTTGAAACTCATCGATCAGCAGATGTTTGATCCGGTAGTCGAGCGCGAGCGCAAGATCGGTCGGCGCGTCTGACTCGCCCAGTGCTCGGTGTGCCGCCAACGTTAGCTCGGGGAAGTCGATTGCCTGTTCACGGTGAAAGAGCTCGTTGAGTTCGATGGCTGCCAGCGACAGTCCTGTCGCCACTGCTAGGATCGCTCGGACCTCGGCGCGTTCGAGCGGAGTTGTTGGCAGTTTTCGCAGGGAGGCGAGCGAGCCAACGAGGTTTTGGTGCGCAAGGTCCTCGACTAATGCTTTAAGCCGCACCTTTGCTGCGGGTTCTCGCCTGTGCGTAGCGTCGAATCCCTGCTCGGCACCGAATCGACTTCGCGGCAGTCCGGCCTGGGTAACGATCAGGTCAGCAATGAAGCGCCAGTCGTCGAGGTCGTCGGGGAGGTCGGGCCACAGCCAGGGTCGACCAAGCCGCTGGGCCGCGTGCGCCGCGTTGATCGCCAGTTCACTGCGTAGTTGCGTGCTCAGAGCTGATTCGATGTCGGCGAATGCGGATTGGTGTAAAGATTTGATTCCATGTTCGATCGCGCTGGCGAGCGCGTCGTGTCGAGCGTGTTCGGCGTCGGGTACGGCGCCGTCGGAAGGACGTCCGGCGCGTAGCGTTACCATCGCGACCTCCAGCCATTGATCGCGACGCGCGAGCATCGTGATCATCGAAGTTCGAGCGCGAGCGTAGTCGTTGTCGAATAGCTCGAGTATCGAGATCAGTTCTGCGCTGAGCGGATCGCTGCGGTGCAATCGCTCGAATACTCGATTGACCGCCTCTTGATACAACGGTTGCGCATCTGCCAGGACGCGCACGTTCGCACCAAATCTGCTGGTGGTTGGCAGGCGCCGGACGAGTCCGGCCGCAAAGCTGTCGATCGTTTGAATCCGCAGGCGAGACGGCTGTTCTGCGATGCGCCAACCGTGCGTCTGGCTGCGATCGCGTATCGTCTGAGCTCGTTGACTGGTGCCGTTGATCGCGGACAAGACCCGCTCCTGCATTTCCGCCGCCGCCTTGCGCGTAAAGGTGATCGCCAGGATTTCTTCGGGCCGATCAACGACTGCCAGGAGGTTCAGCAGACGGTCGACCAGCAACGTTGTTTTCCCCGAACCGGCAGGCGCCTGGACGATGACCGAGCGATGGGGCTCGACAGCGCGGGTACGCTGCGGTGTGTCGACGGGCTCGGCGCTATTCCGCGACATGTCGAACGGTCTCGCGAACTCGGCACAAGGCGTGGAGGTTGCATTGCCTGCATGCCAGTGCGTCTCGAGGGGTGACGTCCGCGACGCCGTTGCGAAATTCGTTGGCCAATCGCGTCAGACGATCGCGCCACGCGTCCATCAGTACGTTCCAGTCTCCCTTGAATTCTTGTGGCGGCGGGCTGAGTCGAACGTCCTGCTCGGTTGGAGTGATAGCGCGCCGGGCCTGGGACCATCCGGTCAGGCGGCAATGCCCCGCACGAACTTGTGCGAACGCAATTGCGTCGACGTTGGGCAGACTCAACGCGTACATCGCCAGTTGTGGCTCGTCTGGT
>Ga0209254_10000522_pt1 | contig 31544 bp, 33 predicted proteins | sample FrelakmetDIP11DI_FD_187148 | JGI IMG/M metagenome (GOLD analysis project Ga0209254, IMG submission 187148) | Freshwater lake sediment microbial communities from the University of Notre Dame, USA, for methane emissions studies - DIP11 DI (SPAdes)... | ecosystem: Environmental > Aquatic >... | reverse complement strand
CGCCGTGTTTACCCCCGGATTACGGGGAAGCCCCTGCTACCACTGCTTATTCCCGAACGAGCAGGACGAGTTGAACGAGGGCTGCGCGCGTAATGGAGTAATCGCGCCGCTGCCCGGTATCGTCGGGAGCCTCCAGGCACTCGAAGCACTGAAGCTCTTGTTGAAGATCGGCGAGCCCTTGCGCGGACGCCTGCTGCTCCTGGATGCGCTCACGATGGAATGGAATTCCTTGATTGTGCGGAAGCATCCAAACTGCCCGACCTGTTCCGCGTGACCGCCGGCAAAAGCCGGCCGAGGACACTCTCGATGAAACTCTACCGCAGTGAGTATTGCGCAACCGAAAACCTGAACGTATACTCATGCCGAGCTCGAATAAGCTGTCGACGACCCTAAAAAAACACTTGTGCCTTAGGAGGTAAAGCCTGATGAGATGGGAAAAGCCTAGCTACAAAGACTTGCGTTTCGGTTTCGAAGTCACGATGTACATCTACAACCGTTAATTTCGGTTGTCGATCAAACGGGGCGCACAGTGATGTGTAGCCCCGTTTTTCGTATCTGGGGCTGCACATGGAGTCCGCTTAGTCATGAAGATTCGCGTTCTCGGGTCAGGCGCGGGAGGCGGTTTCCCGCAATGGAACTGCAACTGCCGTAACTGCCTTCGAATCCGGCGGGGAGAAATGCGCGGCAAAGCGCGAACCCAGTCGTCCATCGCTGCGAGCGGCGACGGTGCCAACTGGGCGCTCTTCAACGCGTCACCGGACATCCGCACCCAACTCGAAGTCTTTACCGCGGCTCACCCGCGAAGCGGGGTGCGGGACAGCGGCATCAAAGCGGTTATCTTAATCGACGGCCAAATCGATCATTCCACGGGGCTCCTGATGCTCCGGGAATCCACGACACCGCTGAAAGTCTACTGCAGCGAAGTGGTACGGAGCGACTTGAGTTCCGGCTTTCCGATTTTTGCGATACTCGAGCATTACTGTCGAATCGAGCACCAGCCGGTTCCCTTAGATGGCCGCTTCTTCACCATCCCTGAGATCGATGGTCTCCGTTTTTACACCCATGCGCTGAAAAGCAAGGCGCCGCCCTATTCGCCTCACCGCCATGACCCCCACCCGGGCGACAATATCGGCGTGATCGTCGAGCAGATCTCGACCGGCAAGAAGATTTATTACGCACCCGGCTTGGGCGAAATCGAGCCTCATGTTAGAGAGGCGATGGCAGGCGCCGATTGCCTCTTGGTGGACGGCACCTTCTGGCAGGACGACGAGATGGCGTGCGCCGGTATCGCGCACAAGCTCGCACGGGAGATCGGGCACCTGCCACAATCCGGTCCCGGCGGCATGATCGAAACACTGGACGGTTTGATCGGACCCCGCAAGATCCTGATCCATATCAACAACACCAATCCGATTCTGGACGAGGACTCGCCCGAGCGGCGAGAACTCGAGGCACATGGAATCGAGGTTGCCTACGACGGCATGGAAATCACTCTTTGAGAAGACTATGACCAAAGAACAACAGCCTTGGAGTCGTGAGGAATTCGAGGCGCGTCTGCGGGCCAAGGAAAAGTACTACCACATCCATCATCCCTATCATGTGATGATGGCTGGGGGTGACCTGAATCAAGAGCAGATTCAGGGCTGGGTGGCCAACCGTTTCTACTACCAGATCAGCATTCCCCGGAAGGATGCAGCGATTCTCGCCAACACCCCCGATCGCGAAGTCCGGCGCCAATGGCTGCAACGGTTGCTGGACCACGACGGTTACGGCGACGATCCCGGCGGCATCGAGGCGTGGATTCAGCTCGGTATCGCCTGCGGCCTGAGCCGCGAAGACTTGACCTCGCTGAAGTTCGTTCTGCCCGGCGTGCGATTCGCTGTGGACGCTTACGTCAACTTCGCCCGAACCGCCTGTTGGCAGGAGGCGGCGTGTTCATCCCTGACGGAGTTGTTCGCCCCCACCATCCACAAACAACGTTTGGCGGGTTGGCCCGATCTTTACCCTTGGATCACCGCCGAGGGTTTGGCCTATTTCCGCAAGCGGGTGACACAAGCGAGTCGCGATGTGGAGCATGGCCTCGCTATCACGCTCGATTATTTCAGGACCCGCGAGCAACAGGAACGGGCCCTGGAGATTCTTCAGTTCAAGCTGGACATCCTGTGGTGTATGTTGGACGCGATGTACCTGGCCTACGTTGAGCATCGACCGCCCTACTTCAACATCCCAGGTTAAGACGATGGCCATCGAACCCAACAGTGTCCTCGCATTCTCGCCCACGCATCGCCTGCAGTGGGAGGAAGCGCAGCAAAAGTACGTCATTCTGTATCCGGAGGGGATGGTGGAACTGAGCGAATCGGCGGCTGAAATCCTCAGACTGTGTGACGGAACCCGCATCCTGCCCGATATTGTCGCCGAGTTGGAACGGAAATTCGAAACAACCGATCTAAAGGATGACGTGGAAGAGTTTCTCGAGGTCGCACTGGAAAATGGCTGGATCAGAGAGCGTCTCCATCACTAATCCCCGCTGGCTGCTGGCGGAACTTACCTACCGCTGCCCGCTGCAGTGCCCGTATTGCTCGAATCCGCTGGATTTCGCCGAGCATTTGGACGAACTGTCCACCGAGGATTGGCTTCGGGTCCTGTCGGAGGCGCGGGAAATGGGAGCAGTTCAGCTGGGGCTTTCCGGCGGAGAGCCGCTGACCCGGCAGGACTTGCCAACGCTCGTTCGCCACGCGCGTCAACTCGGCTATTACAGCAACCTGATCACCTCCGGTTACGGGCTAACCGAAGAGAAGATCCTCGAACTGAAGGAAGCGGGACTGGACCATATTCAGGTAAGCATTCAATCTCCGGAAAAAACGCTCAACGATCGATTGGCCGGCACGGAATCGTTTGAAGGGAAGAAAGCAGTGGCGCGACTGGTAAAAAAGCACGGCTATCCCATGGTGCTGTGTGTCGTGATTCACCGCCAGAACATCCATCAGATGCGCGAGATCCTCGAGATGGCCATCGAGCTGCAGGCGGACTACCTGGAACTCGCAAACACCCAGTATTACGGATGGGCACATGTCAACCGCGATGCCCTCCTGCCGACGCGCGAGCAATTCGAAGAAGCCGAAGCGATCGCACAACGTTATAAGATGGATCTGCGTGGCAGGATGAAAGTCTACTACGTCGTCCCGGACTACTACGAAGACCGTCCTAAAGCCTGCATGAATGGTTGGGGTACCACCTTTCTCACCATCGCGCCCGACGGTCTTGCACTACCCTGCCACGCCGCGCGCGAGCTTCCCGGCTTGGAATGTCCCAATGTCAAGGACATGAGCGTCCGCGACATCTGGCTGAACTCGGCCGCATTCAACCAATTCCGCGGCTACGACTGGATGAAGGAGCCCTGTCGATCTTGCCCGGAGAGATCGAAGGATTTCGGCGGCTGTCGCTGCCAGGCTTTCCTGTTCACCGGCAACATGACCAATGCCGACCCGGTTTGCGCCTTGTCACCGCACCGCTCGAAGATCGACGAAGTGATCGCGGCCGCCCGAACCGCCGGGGCGGACCCCGGCACTCGCCCGCTGGTTTTTCGCAACGTCCGGAATTCCAAGCGCTTTGCCGACTCCTGATGGGCCGGCAAGGGCTCCGTTGCCGGCCATCGGGACAGCATACCGTGAGGACATTGGCGCCTTTGCTCCGGGCCAGATCGCTTCACAACGGGACCGAACGATTTCATTTTCTTGGGTTACGCTGCGCTAAGCCAACCTGCACGCCTTCGACGCCCTCGAACCAAACCAACGATCTTGTCGGCAACGTGAAGCAGCTCGCCCGATCACGCGATGCGCGAATCGGCAGCCGTATGCTTGCCGCTCAGGGTGATACAGACATCCAGCAGCGCCTCCCAAGGATCTCCCCGGTCTTCGCCTTTGATAACGCGATCGGCCTTGGCGCAAAGCAGCAGGCCATCGTGCAGCCGATCGAGATCAAGGCGTCTCAGCGCGCCGGCCATGAGGTTGCGCCGGCTTTCCCAAATCCTCTGCTGATTCATCGCAGTTTCGAGGCGTTCTCCTTTCGCTGCGCGGAACGCGATGCTAGAAAGCGTCCGCGCCTCGCGGGCCAGCGCCCAAAGCACGATCGCCGGTGCAACACCCTCGGTCCGCAGTCCGTCCAGGATCCGGCACACCCGCCCAACCCGATCGGCGAGAACGGCGTCCACCAGATCGTACACGTCATACCGCGCCGAATCGGCAACGACGTTCGCGATCTGCGCATCATCAAGCTGTCCAGGGCCGTACAGAACATGCAGCTTTTCGATTTCCTGAGCCGCGGCAAGCAGATTGCCTTCCACCCGGGCCGCCAACAAACGCAAACCCGATTGATCCGCCAACAGGCCCTTACTCGCCATGCGGCGATCCAGCCAATCCAAGAGATACTTGCCCTCCAGCGGCCAGGCCTGCGACACCACGCCGATCTGCTCCACGGCTCGAAACCATGCTTTCCTCTGATCCTCCGGCGTCAGCTTTCCCATACTGAGCAGGAGCAGACAATCCTGCGGCGGTTGCTTCGCGTACTCGACCAGCCATTCCGCCGCCACCGCGTCCAGCTTGTCTGAAAAGCGAACATCGAGGAGGCGCTTTTCGCTGAACAATGACATGGTATTGGCGGATTCCCGGAGCGCACCCGAGCCAAATCCTGCCTGCACGAAGAACACCTCCCAGCCTGAGAAATCCGCCGAGCGCGCCGCTTGCCGGATGGCATCCCCGGCTTCGGCAAGCTGCAAGGGCTCATCGCCGAACAGCAGGTAGACCGGGGCGAGTCCCTTCTGCAATGCCGCACCCAGCTCCGCCGGAGGCAGCCTCCTCATGTCTTGCTGGCAGACGCGCTCTTTACCGCGTAACGCACGCGACGCAAGAGTGTCTGGGCAGCCTCCCTCTCCATTTCCGCCCGCATCAGGCCTTCCTGTTCGCCCTGACCGAGCGGGAAGCGCTGGTCGTTGAAATATTCCCGCGAAATCTCCAGTTCCTGCCGCGGCATGAGAACCTCACCCTTGGGGGTGGTGATCTCGTACTCGATGCGGTACAGAAGATTGAATGCGTTGGCCTTCCCCGCCTTGCTCAAAGAGAGCTGACGCCGCTCCTGCACTGCTCGAATGACGTGCACCACACTCGTCGCCTCCGCTCGCTGGCTGGTCACTCGTCCCCCAGCGAAGGAGAGCAGTTCGCTGAATTCCTGGCCGAATGGCTGGCCTCGGTCGATACCTTCCAGATACACCGCCTTGGCACGCTCGGGAAGGTCGACCGCCCCGCGCAAGTGAAAGCCGCAGCCGGCGGTTCCGATACCGAGGAGGACGGATAGCATGATGAAGCGAGCTTTGGACAACACTGGCACCTTAGACGACGATGTTGACGAGCTTGTTCGGAACGACGATCACCTTCCTCACCGCCCGACCCTCGGTATAACGCTGCACCGCGCTGTCTCCAAGCGCTGCGACCTCGATAGTGCCCCGATCCGCATCAACCGGCACAGTGATCTTGCTGCGGAGTTTCCCGTTTACTTGCACGACGACTTCCAGGAAATCCTGAACCAGCGCGGATGCGTCCAGCTGCGGCCAACTCGCGGAAACTACCGTCCCACGCTGCCCCAATTCCTCCCACAAACGGTGGCAGATGTGAGGAACGATAGGCGCCAGCATCAAGACAACCAGTTCGAGGGCTTCCTGTCGAATCGCCCTGCCCTGCTCGCCGGTATCGTCGAACTTCGCCAACGCATTCAGCAACTCCATGTTTGCCGCGATAGCCGTGTTGAAGGTGTAACGACGGGCCATGTCGTCGGTCACCTTGCGAAGCGTCTCGTGGACCTGGCGGCGGATGTCCCGCTGCACATCGGTCAACCCAAGCTTGTTCAGCACTGGCGAGGGACCCAAGCTGACGTGAGCTGCCACCTGTTTCCAAAGGCGCCGCAAGAAGCGGAAGGCGCCTTCCACCCCGCTGTCCGACCATTCCAGCGATAGTTCGGGTGGGGCGGCGAACATCATGAACAGGCGCACCGTATCCGCCCCGTAGCGCTCGATCAGTTCCTGCGGGTCAACGGTATTGCCCTTGGATTTCGCCATTTTGCTGCCATCCTTCAGTACCATACCCTGCGTCAGCAGCTTGGTGAACGGTTCGTCGAACGGGATCAGTCCCGCGTCCCGAAGCAATTTGTTGTAGAAGCGCGCATACAGTAAATGCAGAATCGCATGCTCGATGCCGCCGATATACTGGTCCACCGGGAGCCAGTAGCGCGCGCGCTGGTCGAGCATCGCGTCACGAGCGTCGGCGCTCGCATAGCGCGCGAAGTACCAGGATGATTCCATGAACGTATCGAAGGTGTCGGTCTCCCGCCTTGCGCCCTTGCCGCAACAGGGGCACGAGATATGGACGAAGGAATCCAGCCGCGCCAAGGGCGACCCCGCCCCCTCGAGCTCGACGTCCTCCGGCAACAACACCGGCAGCTGATCGTCCGGAACCGGAACCGTGCCGCAGTCGTCGCAATAGAGGACCGGGATCGGCGCTCCCCAGTAGCGCTGACGGGAAACCCCCCAGTCACGCAGCCGATAATGTACCCGGCGGCAGCCTTTAGCCAAGGCTTCCAGACGATCGGCGATTGCATCGAACGCCTGCTCTGACGTCAGACCGTCGAACTCTCCGGAATTCGCCAGCACGCCGCGATCGACAAAGGCGGCGCTTTCCAGATCTACCCCAGCGCCGTCCCGCGGGAAAATCACCGGCTTGATCGGTAACCCATAGTGCTTGGCGAACTCGTAGTCTCGCTGATCGTGCGCCGGGACCGACATGACGGCACCGGTGCCGTAGCCCATCAGCACAAAATTGGCGATCCAGATCGGGACCACTTCGCCGGTCAGCGGGTGGACGGCGCGAAATCCCGAGTCGACCCCACGCTTTTCCATGGTTTCCAAAGCCGCCTCGGAGGCTTGCGTCTGAAGGCAGGCTTCCACGAACGGGCGCAGGTCAGGATTCTCTTCCACCGCTCCCCGCGCCAAGGAATGCTCGGCCGCCACCGCGACATAGGTCACCCCCATCAAGGTATCGGGACGGGTGGTAAATACCCGCAGCACATCCGACCTTCCCTCGACGGCGAACACCAATTCCACGCCCAGCGAACGACCGATCCAGTTCTGCTGCATGACCTTTACCTGCTCCGGCCACCCGATCAGCGACTCGAGATCCTGCAGCAGTTCGTCCGCATAGGCGGTGATTTTCATGAACCATTGCGGAATCTCGCGCCGCACAACGGGCGTGTCGCACCGCCAGCAACAGCCATCGATGACCTGCTCGTTGGCGAGAACCGTTTGGTCGTGCGGGCACCAATTGACCGGCGAGGTCCTTTTGTAGACCAGACCCTTTTCCAAAAGGCGCAGAAAAAACCATTGCTCCCACCGATAGTAGTCAGGGTCGCAGGTCGCCAGTTCGCGATCCCAGTCATAGCCGAAACCGAGACGCTTGAGCTGCTCCCGCATGTAAGCGATGTTCTCGTAGGTCCACGTGCCCGGGTGCACACCCCGTTGCATCGCGGCATTCTCCGCCGGCAAACCGAAGGCGTCCCACCCCATCGGTTGCAGCACGTTCTTCCCCAGCATGCGCTGAAAGCGGCTGATGACGTCGCCGATGGTATAGTTCCGCACATGTCCCATGTGCAGACGACCACTGGGATAGGGGAACATCGACAGGCAGTAGAACTTCTCCCGGGCCGGATCTTCCTTCGCACGAAAGAGGCGCTCGTCCTCCCACGCCTGCTGGGCCGCGGTTTCGATTTCTTGCGGTTTGTAGAGTTCTTCCATTCCTGCCGATTCGATCAGGGGCGAAAACACGTTAGAATACCGGACGGACCGAAAAATCTGAAGCCGATTCACGGCCCAGGCTGCGAGCGGGTCAGCTCGCGCAACGAGTCAGCGTAGACTCCCATACACTCATCGAGGTAACCATGCGCAGGGTGGTCTATAACCAAAAGGGCGGGGTCGGCAAGTCGACCATCACATGCAATCTCGCCGCAATCAGCGCCGCCGAGGGGAAAAAAACGCTGGTCGTGGATCTGGATGTCCAGGGTAACTCGACGCATTACCTGCTCGGCCGGAAAATCGCCGAACCCGAAGCGACACTGGCTAATTTCTTCCGTCAGACTCTTAGCCTCAACCTATTCGGGAGCAACTCCGACAGCGGCTTAGGCGGCGCGATTCATCGAACGCCCTTCGAGAACCTGGATGTACTCCCTTCCCATCCCGACTTCGAGTCGCTGCAGAGCCGGCTCGAGCAACGCTACAAGATCTACAAGCTGCGGGAGGCGCTGGAAGCACTGACTCAGTACGAACGGATCTACATCGATACACCGCCTGTGATGAACTTCTTCAGCCGCTCTGCGCTCATCGCGGCAACCAATTGCCTGATCCCTTTCGACTGCGACGCCTTCACCCGCGACGCGCTGTATAATCTCCTCGCCGTCATCGCCGAAATCAAGGCCGATCACAACACCGCGCTGGCGATCGAGGGGATCGTCGTCAACCAGTACCAGAGTCGCGCATCGCTGCCGCAACAATTGGTCAACGACCTTATCGCCGAGGGACACCCTGTCCTGCAAACCAAGATCTCGCCCTCGGTCAAGGTACGGGAGTCACACAGTCAATCCAAACCCCTGATCCACTATGCGCCCGATCACAAGCTGGCCGCGGAATTCAGGGCGCTGCACAGCGAAATCGACTCCGGCGGCGCCAGGGCAGCTTGATAAAGCCTCGTTCGTGTAGGGAGAGAGCGAAATTTCAACGATCACGGGCACGGCGGCGACGGTGCAAGAGGCGCCAGCTCCAGGGGAGGAACGGCGCAGAATTCCGCGGCGATCCCTGGATCACTTCTTGACGCGGGTCCAGTCCGCAATCGAGGCGCTGGAATATTTCCACGATGGAGTCATCCTCGCGACGGCATCTCTCCGGGTCGTCTATGCCAACAAGAGGTGCTCTGCCATCCTGAATACTTGCGGTGGCCGTCTCGGCGTTCACAAGGGTAGGCTGCTATTTCAGGACCCCTGGTACGCCCGCGAGCTCCGTGAGCTGGCCCTCGACGCGGTCTCCGATCCTCTCGAAGCCGAGCCGGGCTGCACCTGCGTCGTCGAACGCGAACCGCCCCACCCGCCGGTGATCGTCTGCGGGTTTCGCCTCCCCCCAACCGTACCTCTCGATCCCGGCGGCGCCAGCATCATGGTCATCCTGCAAGACCCCGAGCGCCGCTCGACTTTCCAGTGGCGCATCTGCCCCACCGTGGAAAAAGTAGGTCGGCATCCCCATGCCGACGAGATCCCGGGGTAGGCTCCGCGCCGAAAATCGACCGCCGCTGCGCGGTGGGTTCCTGTGCACGGCAAGGCGCGTCGCCAACACCCGTCCAACGCGATGTCCGTTGCCCGGTGCACAGCCGCTCAGACCCACCCCATGCAAATGGCCGACCAGTTGCCACCCCCGGTCTTTTCGTCGATGATTGCCTTCTCAGCAGCGCGACTCGATGGGGAACCGGATTTGGACAGCATACCCGCTCACCTTCAGCCCTTGAGCCCGGACGCATTGCACAAGTCCTGCGATCCGTCCCGGCTCGATTTCACGACCACGGACGAGCTCGCGGACATCGGCGTGATCGTGGGGCAGGAACGCGCGCTGAACGCCATCCGCTTCGGCATCGCGATCGAACAGAAAGGCTACAACATCTTCGCGCTGGGACCCACCGGCGCCGGGAAATCGACTGCCGTTCGGGAGATCGTCGGCCGCGAAGCCGAGAATCAGCCGCCGCCGGCGGACTGGTGCTATGTGTTCGACTTCGCCCAACCGTCCAAACCGCGGGCGCTCAGTCTGCCGGCCGGGCAAGGCCGCTCCTTCGCGAAAGATATGGAACAGCTGATCGAAGAACTCAGCACCTCGATTCCGGCGGCATTCGAAGGCGAGGAGTACCGAACCCGCGCCGAAGAAATCGAAGAGGAAGCGAAGGAACGAGAGGCCAATGCCCTCAACGAGCTTCGACGCGAAGGCAAGAAGCAACATATCGCGCTGATCGAAACACCGACCGGGTTCGCGTTCGCGCCGGTCAATACGGAAAACGAGGTCCTGAGCCCCGAGCAATATCATGCCTTGCCGGAGGAGGAGCAACAACGTGTCCAGGAAGATATCGGGCGGCTCCATCAACAAATGCAGAAGCTCCTGCGGCAGTTTCCGAGCTGGCGCAAGGAGTCCAAGGAAAAGCTGAAGAAACTCAATCAGGAAATCGCCAAATTCGCGGTCAATCACCTGCTCAGCGAGCTTCAGGAGAAGTACGCTCACCTCGATCGCGTCAAGCATTTCCTCAACGAAGCGGAACAAGACATCGTCGCCCACGCCGAGGATTTCTTTCCCAAGGCCGAGGGAGGGCTGAGCTTTCTGGGACAACCCAGTCGGCCAAACCCGGCACAACGCTACCGGATCAACCTGCTCGTGGACCACGGGGACGCGAAGTCGGCGCCAGTGGTCTTCGAGGACCTGCCGAGTCACAGCAATCTCATCGGACGAGTCGAGTACCAGGCGCTGATGGGGGCTTTGGTCACCGATTTCACCATGATCAAGGCCGGTGCACTGCACCGCGCCAACGGCGGTTACCTCATCCTCGACGCCCGAAAACTTCTGCTCCAACCCTTCGCCTGGGACAGCCTGAAGCGCGTCCTGCAAGCTGGCGAGATTCGGATCGAATCCCTCGAGCGCGCGCTGGGCTTGATCAGCACCGCGACGCTAGAGCCGGAACCGATACCGCTGAAGATCAAGATCGTACTCACCGGGGATCGCCTGCTCTATTACCTGCTCGGCCTTTACGATCCGGAGTTCCGCAGCCTATTCAAGGTGTCCGCGGACTTCGAGGAAACCATGGACCGCGGTACCGACAGCAACGTCATGTATGCACGGCTGACTGCCAGCCTGGCCAGGCGGGATGGATTGCGCCCCTTGGACCGGGAGGCTGTGGCGCGGGTGATCGACCACAGCGCGCGGTTGGCCGAAGACGCGGAAAAGCTCAGCACGCAGCTGCGCAGCCTCGTCGACCTCCTCAAGGAAGCCGATTACTGGGCTTCGGCGTCCAAGCGAACCCTCATCACGCGAGCCGATGTCCAGACCGCGATCGACCAGCAGATTCATCGCTCCGATCGAATTCGCGAGCGAATCTACGAAGCCATCCAGCGCGGTACCGTGTTCATCGATACCAGCGGCGGAATCGTCGGCCAGATCAACGGCCTTTCCGTCATCAGTCTCGGCGATTTCGCCTTCGGTCAGCCGGTGCGGATCACGGCAACCACCCGCTTGGGGACTGGGAAAATCATCGACATCGAGCGCGAAACCGAACTTGGCGGCGCCATCCACAGCAAGGGTGTCATGATCCTGTCAAATCTGCTCGCCGCCCGGTATGCCAAGGCCCAAGCGTTTTCGGTTTCCGCCAGCGTGGTTTTCGAACAATCCTACGGTATGGTCGAAGGCGACAGCGCGTCACTTGCCGAGCTTTGCGCCATTCTCTCTTCGCTGGCCGACCTTCCGATCCGACAGTCTCTTGGGGTCACCGGCTCGATCAACCAACATGGCCGCGTGCAGCCGATCGGCGGCGCGAACGAAAAAATCGAAGGCTTTTTCGACGTTTGCAAGGCGCGCGGACTGACCGGCGATCAGGGCGTGCTCATTCCCCAGGCGAACGTCAAGAACCTGATGCTACGCGCGGATGTCGTGGAAGCCGCAAGCGCCGGCCAGTTCCGAGTCTATGCCGTCGAAACCCTGGACCAGGCGCTGGAACTACTGCTCGGCACACCGGCTGGTGAACGCAACGAAACCGGTGATTTTCCCGCTGAGAGTGTAAACGGCCGCATCGAAGCCCGGCTCCGAGAATTCGCTGCTCTGCAACGGAAGCTGCTGCGATCCGACAAGAGCGAGAGCGAGAGCGAGAGCGATGAGCACTGAGACAACCGAAAGTAGATTGCGGATCATCGTCGCGCTAAATGCTTGTCGGCGAGACCTCGCCGCTCTCCAAGTCGGTGCCAACCTGGCCGCACGGAAAGGCTGCGAGTTGCAGGCGTTGTTCGTGGAAGAGATGAATCTCATCAATGTCGCGGAATTGCCGTTCACCAAGGAGATCGCCCGGATCTCGGGCAAGGAACGGGAATTCGATCATTCGCGCATCACGCGAGCCCACCGTGCCAGCCTCTCACAGATTCAGCAGGCGATCGACCTGCTCAACGAGCAAGGGCAACTCCGTGCCAGTCTCAAGATCGTACGAGGGCATTTCGTGCGTGCGGTGTTGTCCTTCATCGCCGATATCGACGTACTCGTCCTGAGTCAGCGGTGGGAGCCGCCGAGCGCAATGTGCCGCCCCGCGAAACCCGTTGCCAGGGCCGGGATTCCCCAGACGACAACCCCCGAGAAACCGATCTGGGCTATTTTCGATGGCTCGGAACAATCTCAAAGAGCTTTGAGCGCCGCGGTGGATATCGCTGCCGCAGAAAACTATCCGCTCTACGTGGCGGTTCCAGCCCAGAATGAGGGCCTGCCGCGAGATCTCCGTCCACAAGGATCCGAGGCGCCCGCGTCGGCAGTACCATCGGTTCGGGTGGTGGTCGTCGCCCCTTTCGACGCCAAAACGCTACTCCGGCGGATTCGTCAGAGCGGTTGCGGGCTGCTGGTCGTGAAGCGGGCAGATGCCGAGTTGCTCGACGAAGTGGCCGAAGCCGCCGAGTGTCCTGTGGTTCTCGTTTGATCGGGAAGCCGTACGCACCGGGCGAAGCAATACCCATGAGTAATCGGGTAGGAGGATGAACGCTGCGGTAAGAGACCTGCCGATACAGAACCCGGTCAAGGAATATCTGAACAAGACCAAGCGCATGTTCATCGATGGCCTATGGGTCGAGGCGGCCTTCGGCAAGAGCTTCGCCGACGTGAACCCGTCGACGGGGGGGCGACAGCGGCTTTCCTGGCAGACCCTTCCGTCAGGCCTGGAAGACCAGTTGACCCCCCACAATCGTCTGGGTCACCCGACCCACCATTTCGTCGCCCCAAAACGGAGTATTGCGCCCTCGACTGCGCCAGTTCGACCCGTTGATCTGCCAGGTCGCCCCCGGTTCGAAGATACAGAGGTCCGCCGGTGAGCCGACCGTAAGGCGGCCCGTCGGAAGTCCGAGGATGTTCGCTGGCCCCACCGTGAGTCTCGCGACCGCTTCTGAAAGCGAAAGAACCCCTTCGTCCACCAGACGGAGAGTGAGCGGCAAGAGCGTTTCCACGGAGGCGATACCCGGGTCGGTCGCGGAAAATACATCCAGTTTCGCGTCGGGATCGTGCGGCTGATGATCGGAACAAATCGCGGTGATCGAGCCGTCACCGAGGGCCTTTCGCAGTCCGTCGCGATCCGCCGCTGTCCGGAGCGGTGGGCTTACGTGGCACAAGGATTCAAAGCCGTCGACATCGAGGTCTGTCAGATGCAGTTGATGGATCGCCACGTCGGCACTGACCGGAAGACCCCGCCGCTGCGCCTCGCTGATCATCGCTGCGGCCCGAGCAGTGCTCAGCTGCCCGAAATGCGCCCTGACCCCGGTGTGTTCGATCAGCACCAAACATTGGGCGACGGCGAGGGTCTCGGCCGCTTCCGGAATGCCCGGCAGACCCAGTCGCGTTGCCACAGCGCCTTCGTGAACGCAGCCGCAGTCGCGCAGTTCCTGATCTTCGGGCCGCACAATCACCAGCAGGTCATGGCTGGCCGCGTACTCGAAGGCTCGGCGCAAAACCAGGCTGCTCGCCAACGGGGTGTAGCCATTGCTCACGGCGAGACACCCAGCTTGCTTCAGCGCACTCATCTCGCTGAGATCTTTGCCGTTTAAACCACTGGTCAGTGCGCCGATGGGCAGCATCCGTATCTGTGCGGCTTTCTGGCCCCGCTCCCGGATCAGTCTGACCACCGCCGGCGTATCAACCACGGGTTTGGTGTCAGGGGGAATGCACAGCGTGGTGATTCCCGATGCGCCAGCCGCCGTCCCCTCGCTGGCGAGGGTTCCCTTGTGCTCCTGTCCGGGCTCGCGCAAACGGGCACAAAGATCGATGAATCCCGGACACACGATGCGCCCCGGCACATGAATCTCGCGATCGGGTGCAAAGCCCGGCGGATGGTGGCCAACACCGACGATCTTGCCGTCGGCAACGCACACTGGCTGGACGGCATCGAGACCACTTGCCGGGTCTACGACGCGCCCGGCCGCTATGAGTATCCGCTCTGAGCTCAAGGCCGACTCTCCTTTCGAGCCGTGAAATCGGACCCGGTCCGCATCGCCAAAGCCATAATGGCCATGCGGATCGCGATGCCGTAATGGACCTGGCGGAGAATCACCGAGTGGGGACCGTCGGCGACCCGTGAGTCAATTTCGACGCCCCGATTTATGGGCCCTGGGTGCATAACCGTCACATCGGGCTTGGCCTTGGCGACGCGGGCTTCGGTCAAGCCGAAGCGCGCGAAATACTCATGTTCGCTTGGAATGAATGCGCTGCTCATGCGCTCCTTCTGCAATCGAAGGGTGACAATCACATCGACGCCAGCCAGCCCCTCGTCGAGGTCGGTGAAGGTTTGCACGCCGAGCGCTTCCGGGCAGGCCGGCAATAGGGTCTTCGGACCGACAGCCCGAATCTCGTTTACCCCCAGCGTTTTCAGGGCATGAATTTCCGAGCGTGCGACGCGGGAATGAAGGATGTCGCCGACAATGGCGACCTTCAGTGGCGCGAAATCGCCTTTGATGCGACGTATCGTAAACATATCCAACATCGCTTGGGTGGGGTGAGCGTGACGGCCGTCGCCGGCATTGATGACGCTGATGTGGGGAGCGACCTGTCGGGCGATGAAATGGGCGGCTCCGCTGTCTGCATGACGGACCACGAACATGTCGATCTGCATCGCTTCGAGATTCCGAATCGTGTCCAACAGGCTTTCGCCTTTGACCGTGGCGGATGTTGCGATGTTGATGTTCAACACGTCCGCGGACAGGCGCTTCGCCGCCAACTCAAAAGTCGTCCGCGTGCGAGTGCTGGTTTCAAAAAACAGGTTGACCACGGTCTTTCCCCGCAGCAGCGGCACCTTCTTGACCGTCTGCTCCGTGACGCTCGTGAACGACTCCGCGGTGTCCATGATCCTTACCAACAGGTCGCGGCTCAATCCTTCGATGCAGAGAAAATGCCGCAGGTTGCCCGAGGAATCTAACTGCAGGCTCGTCGACCTTTCAGTGGCCATGGCAACTCAGATGCTGCGAATCATGAGGCGGAGCGGGTCTGGCCCGGTCAGTTTGATGCGTTGATCGGGCGCCAGCTGGACCCGTCCACCGATGCGATCGGCCTGTACCGGAATCTGGCGGCCGTTGCGCTCGATGAGAACCCCGAGAACGACCTGTGCCGGACGTCCGTAGTCGAAAATTTCGTTGAGTGCCGCTCGGATCGTGCGCCCCGTATACAGCACGTCGTCGATCAGGAGGATGTGGCGGCCCTCGACCCGGAACGGCAGCTGGCTTGGGCCGACACGCGGATGCATCCCTGCTTGAGAAAAATCATCCCGATAAAAAGAGATATTCAACAATCCCAGCGCCTCTCTCAAGCCCAGACGGGCACACAGTTTTTCTGCAACCCATGCGCCGCCGGTCTGGATCCCGATCATCGCCGGGTTTTCCATGCCCCGTTGCGCGATCTCCTCGCGGAGGCCGGTTTCCAGTCGGTCGAGCAAACGCTCGACGCCCAGATCCTCCTGGTCGGCGTCGTGGCCACTCCCGTTCAGTGACTTCTCCAGAACACTCTTATTCATCCCGTTCATCCAGCCAGGTTTGAAGAATCACTTGTGCAGCCAACTCGTCTTTCAGGTCACGGAACAGCGCCCGGCGCGACCGATTGTCCGCGTAGAAGCGTTGCCGCGACTCAGCGGTGGACAAGGTCTCGTCCACCCTGTGGACAGGAATACGATAGCGCCTTTCCAGTTCCTGGCAAAAACGTTCCGTGGCCGGTGTGATGGGATTCTCCGTGCCGTCGAATTGATACGCCAGACCGACGACGAAAGCCGCCGGACGCCACGCCGCAACGACTTCGGAAATCGTCCGCCATGGCTCCTGGCTCTGGCCGAGCCGGATCGTCCGCAACGGCGCAGCCATGCCAGTGATTCGCTGGCCAATCGCCACACCGATGTTTTTCGACCCAAAATCGAAGCCGATGACGACAGCGCGCGATGAGCTCGGATCGACGTTTGGGACTTCCGGGCCCTCAAGCATGTCCGGCCGAGGAGCTCAGCAGCGCAATATTGATACCCATGGACTCGGCGGCGGCTTTCCAACGATGGTTTGCCGGGTGGTCGAAAATGATGGAGACGTTGGCTGGCGTGTTCAACCAAGCATTCTCGATGATTTCCTTTTCGAGCTGCCCTTGCCCCCAGCCCGCATACCCGAGCGCTACCAGGACTTTGCTCGGACCCTGTCCAGAACCGATCGCTTCGAGAATATCCCGCGACGTCGTCAAGGAGATGGACTCCGAGACCTGCATCGTCGAATCCCATTGTCCGCCGGGCTCGTGCAGCACAAAGCCCCGTTCCCGATGCACAGGGCCGCCGAAAAATACCGGCATCTGCTCCACTGACGATTCCTGGACTTCGATGTTCATTTGCTGCATCACTTCGCCGAGCGTTAGATCCGAAGGGCGATTGACAATAATTCCGAGAGCGCCTTCCGATCCGTGCTGGCACAGATAGGTCACGGTCTTGGCAAAAATCGGATCAGCCATACCGGGCATCGCGATAAGAAACTGGTTGGTTAGGTTCGGTGTCTGCTCGATCATTGCTGAGTACTCCCGCCTCCCAGAGGAGGGGCAAGCTCCATTTCTTAGGGGGTCGTCGCAAGGCGGTTATCGACGAAAAAGCGCCAGGTTCGGGTGATCACAAGCACATCGTAATCTTTCTTGAGCTCCAGTGGAAACGCGGCGAAGGGCGCCGCGAGGCGAACAATACGAATGGCCGCCTGGTCCAGTTCCTCATGGCCCGATGACTTCCTCACACTGATGCTGTGGAGGCTGCCATCGGTATTCACGCCAACACTCAACAACAAACCGCCAGTGAGGTTCTTGCGGCGCGCCTCTTCCGGGTAATTGAGATTGCCAACCCGTTCCACCTTGTCCTGCCAGGCTCTTTCATACGCATCCGCCAGATAGCGATGCGACGCAACCTTTTCGACGTAGGCCGTACGAGAGGGCTGGGCCGACTCCTGCTCTTGGGAACGGGTGTAATCCGCAGTCCACTCGCTGATCTGCCGATCCAGTGCAGCCGCCGTCAGTCTGACCGGCTCGGCGGGTGTCGCAGCTTGCCCCTCGGAAGTCTCCCCGCTGCGCGGTTCACTGGCGCCACTGGCACCATTCGGTTCCGACCAAGATGTTGCAGGCGATGTCGTGGCGGCTTCCCCGGCACTTCCAGGTTCGGAAGCAGGTGCTGCAACCGCCATCGCACCGGAACTGGAAGGGGAAGCCGATCCTGGGGCGGGAGCAGGACGCGGATTTCGTTCGGCCCACTGCTCAGACGCGATGTCGTCCCTTGCACGGCGTTCGTCCGCAGCCGCTGCTGACGGCCGTTCGGCGGTGTGACGGTGCTTCGGGTCTGCGTCTGGCGAGTATGCAATGCGCGGGACTGCAGCTGACACAACAGGCTGCTCTTGAGCCTTCGCCTCGCTGGTCGGTGGCTCAGGCGTGGAACTCGCGGCAGTGACCTCCGACAGCGCTCTGGGAGTGACGTCCGGACCATCATGAAGATGCGGATCCGTCTGCGCCGATGGCGGCACGGTCAGCTCGATCTGCCTCGGTACCAAAGCCGCTTCAAGGGATCCAGTTTCCACCGGCGGGTTCGGCGGTAGATCAACTCGGATACCGCAGATCATGGCCGCATGCACAGCAATTGCCAATAGCAGCGCGACAAACAAAGGGCCGGTTGGGCTGTAGGTGTCACGCATCGTTCACTGCCGGGCCGTCACCACTGCTGCGATATGGTCCATGAGCATCGCGCTGATATTGAGCCGAAAAAGTTGATCGAGTTCCTGAACACAGGTCGGGCTGGTCACATTGACCTCCGTCAGATAATCGCCGATAACGTCCAAGCCAGCGAAGACCAATCCTCTTTCCCGCAGAGTAGGCCCGACTTGCTCCGCAATCCAGCGATCGCGGGCCGTCAACTCCCGCCCTTCGGCACGCCCACCCGCCGCCAGGTTGCCCCGACTCTCCCCTGGAGCTGGTATACGCGCCAAAGCATACGGCACCGCCTCGCCGTTGACCACGAGAATACGCTTGTCCCCGTCGACGATCTCGGGGAGATAGCGCTGCGCCATTACGAAGCGGCGATGATGGTCCGTTATCGTCTCGAGGATGACGCTGAGGTTCGGATCACGCTCGGAGACCCGGAAGATCGACGCGCCACCCATTCCATCCAGCGGTTTCAGGATGATTTCGCCTTGCTCGTGAAGAAACTCCCGCATTCTGCTGGTCTCGCGCGCCACCAGGGTTGGCGCACAGCACTGAGGAAACCACGAGGTAAAGAGCTTTTCGTTCGCATCCCGCAGCGATCTCGGTTTGTTCACTACATATACGCCATGACTTTCCGCACTCTCCAGCAGGTACGTCACGTAAATATACTCTTGATCGAAGGGCGGATCCTTACGCATCAGGATGACGTGGAGGCTGTCCAGAGGGGCGCTTTGTTCGCCGAGGAAACGGTACCAGCCCTTTTCATTCCGTTCGACCTCCAAGGAACGCATACGCCCGAAGGTGCGGCCGTCGCGCAAGTAAAGGTCGTTCAGCTCCATGTAGTGCAAAGACCAGCCCCGCGACTGGGCCTCCAGCAACATCGCGAAGCTGGTATCCTTATGGATCTTGATGTTCTGGATGGGGTCCATAACGACCCCCAATCGCAGCCTCATCGCGACCCACCGCGAGCCGAGCGCCGTTGACTTAAGGTCATCGCTTGCTTTATAAAGTAATGTTTATTGCTCAAGATTTCGAGGTGCACAATGTCCAGAACGTGCCAAGTCACGGGTAAGCGCCGTATTGTAGGCCATAACGTTTCCCATGCTAATAACAAGACGAAGAGGCTTTTCAAACCCAATCTTCACCAACATCGGTTTTGGGTGGCCACCGAAAACCGGTGGGTGCGTCTTTGGGTCTCGAACCAAGGACTGCGAACCATCGACAAGAAAGGCATCGATGTGGTTCTCGCGGACATCCGTAAGCGCGGCGAACGAATTTGAGGCGTTGTAACTAGGAGCGACGACAATGCGCGACAAAATCAAACTCATCTCTTCGGCAGGTACCGGACATTTCTACACGACCACCAAGAACAAGAAAACCATGCCAGAAAAAATGGAAATCAAGAAGTATGATCCGGTGGTTCGAAAGCACGTAATCTACAAGGAAGGGAAGATCAAATAGACCGCACCCACAGCTCACACCATGTCTTCCATCGTTTCATGCCGGCCAGCGGAGTTGCTGGCGCTTGGCGACGCCGCCAGCCAAGAGGTGGTATAGCTACGCAGCGACAGTCACCGACTGGCGCAAAAGGCACGCGGCCGCAGCCTTACTCGAAGCTCTTTCGAAATGCCGATAAGGCTCGCGCGAGAAGTACCACCTAGCACAGCACAGACGAGCTGCTGACCCAGCACAGCTGACGAGCGGGCCGACCACATGTTCGACGTGCGGTTATCCGCGCCACGTGGCAGGTGTGTTTCCTCCGAACTCCCGAGCGAATTCGTAGTCGAGAAACGCTCTGACTGCGGCTGGCCTTGAAAGGCCCATTCCAGCATCATATATACCCAAACTACCAAGCTCTAGGCGCTCCCGTTTGGAGCAGAGACATTCGCCTCATGACTTGGCGCGAACTGTCCAAGATTCGGCCGCTTGGCGTTACCCCAAGAAACAACAGACAAAGGTATGTTTCATGCGAAAACATAAGTCCTGCATTGCAGCCGCCCTTCTCGCCTGTCTGACCGCTGCACTTTCCGCACCTGGGACCTATGCAGCGTGGCCGGAGAGCGTTGAGGGGCAACGTCTGCCCAGTCTCGCGCCGATGCTCAAGAGGGCGATGCCCGCCGTCGTCAATATTTCGACTCGGACCCAGATTGAGATGGCCGAACACCCACTCCTCCGCGATCCTTTCTTTCGCCACTTCTTTGGAGTACCGGATGCACCTCAACGCAGGCAGTCGTCAAGTCTCGGGTCGGGAGTTATCGTCGATGCGAGGCGAGGTTACGTTATCACCAATAACCACGTGATCGATAAGGCTCAGGAGATCACAGTGACGCTGAAGGACGGGCGCCAGCTCAACGCCAAGCTTGTCGGAACGGATCCGGAATCAGACATCGCGGTCATCAAGATCAACCCTCAAAATCTAACAGAGTTGCCCATCGCAGATTCTGATCAACTTGAAGTCGGAGATTTCGTGGTTGCGATCGGCAACCCCTTCGGTCTCGGCCAAACCGTAACCTCGGGCATCGTCAGCGCGCTGGGACGTTCGGGACTTGGGATAGAAGGCTACGAGGATTTCATACAGACCGACGCATCCATCAATCCCGGCAACTCTGGGGGCGCTCTGGTCAACTTGAACGGGCAATTGGTCGGCATCAACACTGCCATCATCGCGCCGACAGGGGGCAACGTCGGGATAGGGTTCGCTATTCCAACCAAAATGGCTGAGCAGATCAAAGACCAATTGGTCGAACACGGCGAAATCCGACGAGGTTTATTGGGAATCAATATTCAGGATCTGACGCCTGAACTGGCCCAGGCATTCTCGCTGACACAGAACCAAGGAGCCGTAATCAGCGCAGTTCAGCCGGGATCTCCGGCAGCTAAGGCCAATCTGGAATCCGGAGACATCGTCTTGGCCATCAACGGCCGAAAGGTCAAGAATGGCATGGATGTGCGCAATGCCATTGGACTCCTGCGCATCGGCGAGGAGGTGGCCGTTCAGGTCTTGCACAAAGGGGACGTGGCAACGCGGACCGCCCAGATTGCTGAACCTAAGATCGCGCGAGAAGATGGCAAGAACATCCACCGCAAGCTCAGCGGAACCATCCTCACAACCGTCCCGCCCGGTGAGCCGATCCAAGGTGTGCTGGTGGAGAGAATACACAGCGCATCGTACGCCTGGCAGGCGGGTCTACGGCCGGGTGATGTTATCGTCATGGCCAATCGTCGCCCGGTACGAAACCTGGATGAACTAAGGTCCGCGGCGAAAGGCAGCAACGAACTGCTGCTGAACTTACAACGAGGCGATGGCGCGTTTTTCCTGATGCTGCGTTAGAGTTGAAGCGGGCCGCGCCGTAGCCGGAAGACCACTGCTTCCTCGGCGCGGCGTGTCGATCGACGGATAGGGCCGATCAACCCACTTGCGACTGCTCCGTTACCCTTAGCGGGCAGCCATCGGCGAGTGAAAAAGACGGGCGCACAATAAGTCCATCGTTTCCCGAGGTAGAAAGCCGCGAGAAGGCAATCCAAGTTCTCCTGCACCGCGTGCCATTTTGGATCATGCTTGCTGTCCTGGGCCAAGAAACGCCCCCACGTAATCAAGCCACTCCCGATGATCCGAACGCTTCCCGTGAACATACTCGAAGTAGAGCGACTGGAGCTTCTCAGTGATCGGCCCCCGGCCGTTGGTCGTGCCGATTGCTCGACCGTCCACTTCACGAATGGGGGTAACTTCCGCGGCAGTACCGGTGAAAAAGGCCTCGTCGGCGATGTAGACCTCATCCCGCGTGATTCGCTTTTCGACCACCTCGAGACCCCCTTCCCGAGCGATTGTCATGATCGTTTCCCGCGTTATCCCCTCCAGGGCGGAGGTAAGATCCGGAGTAAACAGGCGCCCCTTTCGGACGATAAAGACGTTCTCGCCGCTGCCTTCCGCAACAAACCCTTCATGATCAAGCAACAAGGCTTCATCGCAGTCGGCTTCTACCGCCTCTTTCACCGCCAGGATCGAGTTCAAGTAGTTGCCGTTGGCTTTCGCTTTCAGCATTGCGCTGTTCACATGACTGCGGGTGAACGATGACGTCCGGACACGAATGCCGCGGGTCATGTTCTCCAGACCCAAGTAGCTTCCCCATTCCCAAGCCGCAATCATCATATGTGTCCTGAGATTGCTTGCGTGAAGGCCCATCCCCTCGCTTCCCAGAAAGCACATAGGCCTGATGTACGCACTGGATAGCTCGTTTCGCCGTACCGCCTCGCGCTGGGCGCTATTGAGCGTTTCCTTGTCGAACGGTATCGAAATCCTCATGATGTGTGCGGAACGGAAAAGACGGTCGGTGTGATCGCCCAACCGAAAAATAGCGCTGCCCCGATCGGTCCGGTAAGCCCGAAGTCCCTCAAATACGCCGCAGCCGTAATGTAGGGTGTGGGTCAAGACATGAACCTTCGCCTCACGCCACGCGACCCACTCGCCGTCCAACCAGATGAGGCCGTCTCTATCCTCCATCGAAAACTCCTGAAAGGGGGAATAAACTCGTGAAACCGAACTAGGCTTCCATGATGCCGCGCCAGATTAGCTGCACGCGCTCGCGAAGCTCAAGGTCCTCCGTTACGGCGACCACCGACGGAAGCTCCTGTAGAGCGCTGCGGTGAGCGCGCTCGCGAAAATGGCAGTATGCTCGCCTGAGATGATCCGCGTCCTCAGCGGACAAAAACCCGATATCTCGCAGACCCTCCAAGAGGCGGACGGTATCGGTCCAGCGCACCAGGCCGTGGTGGCTGTGAGCGTTCGCCAAAACACCGTATTGTACTAGAAACTCGATATCCGCAATACCGCCGAATCCTTGTTTGAGATCAAAGACATAAGGATCCTTGGCCTCCAAGTGTCCGCGCATCTTTTCCCGCATCTCGCGCACCTCTCGCCTTAGGCTTACGCGATCAGCCGGCCGAGTCAGCGAATGCGCCCGTATCTCGCGAAACCGCTCGCCAATTCCTCTGTCACCCGCGATGAAGCGCGCTCGCACCAGGGACTGTTGTTCCCAAGTCCAAGCCGCATCGATCTGATAGGCCGCATAAGCATCCAGACTGCTCACCAGCAAGCCGGAATTCCCGCTCGGCCGAAGCCGGAGATCGACTTCGTAGAGCAAGCCGGCATGCATCTGCGTGGTCATGAGACTCACCATACGCTTGGCCACCCGCGCGTAGAATTCCGCAACGGTGGTCGGATGTGGACCGCTCGTCATGGCGTTCCCGTCGCTGCAATCATGGAGGAATACGAGATCGAGATCCGAACCGTAGCCGAGCTCGATACCTCCAAGCTTTCCGTACGCAACGACTCCGAAGTGCCGAATCTCCTCAGGGGAAGAGCCTGTGGGAACGCCGTGGCGCGCCGCAGTCAACTGCCAAGCCAGCCGCAGTACGGCATCGACGACCGTTTCAGCGATGTCGGTGAGATAGTCGCTCACCACCATAATCGGGATGGTGCCCATAATGTCCGTCGCCGCCACGCGCAGAACATTCGCCTGCTTGAAGTGCCGCAGCGCGACCATCACTTGCTCCACATCGGAGCGTTCAATCGAACTGAATTCCTGTTGCAGTTGCGCTGTCAATTCCTTCCGCGTCAGCGGCCGGTAAAGCGCCCGGGGGTCCAACAGTTCGTCCAGAAGAATCGGAGATTGAGTGATGTGGTGCACGATCCACGCGCTGGCCGTTGCCAGCTTCACGAGTTGCGACAGCGCTAGCGGATTCTCTGCAAGCAAGGAAAAGTAGACGTTTCGCGAGGCGACGGCCTCGAGCAGCCGAAGAATTCGTTCTAGAACGACATCGGGGTTTTCTGTCGCAACCACAGCTCTCAGCACAAGCGGCAGCAGCCGATTCAGCTCATCCGCGCCTCGCGCGGAAAGCTTCTTCACCGCCCTCGATGAACTGAAACGTTGCAGCAACTCCAGAGTGCATCGTGAATCCGGAAATCCCATGGCAACGACCGAATCCGCAGACAGCGATGCATCCCCGGCGATTAAAGAACCTCCGCCGCCTTCGGTATGCGGAGAGGCCATGATCTGCTCAAAGACCTCGTGGACTTGCGCACGAACCTTATCGAGGCGCTGCTTGAACGATGTCCAATTCGTGAACCCCATCCCGTATGCCAGGAGTGCCTGCGGCGCCGGACCGGTCGGCAGCTCATGAGTCTGTTGGTCGTCGTACTGCTGCAAACGATTCTCGACGGTGCGCAAGAACCGGTAGGCCTCCGCGAGCTTGGTCACGATTGCGGCCGGCAATTGCCCGTGCTGAGCCAGAGCGCCGAGAACGTGCAGGATCCGTCGATCCTGCAACGCCTTGTCTCGCCCTCCCCGTATTAACTGGAACGCTTGCCCAATGAACTCGATCTCCCGAATGCCTCCGGGACCCAACTTGATGTTGTCGAGTCGGTCGTTACGCCGCAACTCTTGCGTGATCTTCTCCTTGAGCACTCGCAACTCCCCGAAGGCGCGGTAGTCAAGATAACGCCGGTAGACAAACGGCTGCAGAATGGTCTCCATGGCTCTTGCGTCCGATGGCTCGCCTGCGATGGGCCTCGCCTTTACCATCGCGTACCGTTCCCACTCACGAGCCTGGCTTTGGTAATAGACCTCCATGGCATCGAAGTTCAGGACCAACGGTCCGCTCTCGCCAAAGGGCCTCAAACGCATATCGACCCGAAACACAAAACCTTCCTCGGTCACCTGATCCAAAGCCTGGATCAACCTGCGCGCCAACTTGGTGTAGAACTCGGCGAAAGTCGTTCCTCGTCGATCCCTCAGCACACCCTCTTCCCGGTAGGCGAAGATCAAGTCGATATCGGAGGAAAAGTTCAGCTCCCACGCGCCCAGCTTTCCCATTCCAAGAATCAGCAAGGGCTGCGCAGAACCGTCTCCAACAATGGGAACAATCGTTTTGCTACAGGCATCGGCAAAGAGCCTTTGCACTGTTTCGCGAACCACCGCTTCGGCCAAGTCCGAACACTCGCGCAGAGTGCTCTCAATGCTCGCCCACCCCGCTATGTCTCGCCAGGCTAGGCGCACCATCTCGCGGTTTCGAAATCGCCGCAAGCCCGTCAGAAGATCGGCATCCGTGACGCACCGCTGCAATTCCTTGCGCACCAAGGATTGATAACTTTCGAGATCGATGGGGTCGAAAAAGCGGTTGGCCAACCCAGGATCCAACAGCCACTCGGGGTGTGTGATGCAGTGTCGCGTGACGAACGGACTGCACAGCCAGACCTTCGGGAGTGATGCGGCAAGCTTGGAGTGAAGAGCATTGTGCGAAGAAGCGCTTCCTGCGGTCTCAGCAAACCCCGTCCAAGCGGATATGAGGATGGAGCGGAACCCTTCCGGCACCAATTCCAAGCCGGGTACAGACGAAGATGTGCGTTCGGGCGGCACCGTGTCGGTTTGGTCGATGAGCCATGTAGAACGGGCCGATTCCTCAGCTCGACCCCACGGCGTCGCATTCCCTCAGGTAACCACGGATAGCGCCCATCAGCGTAAAGGGCGCATCTCCCAACCGGGAGGCGACGTAAGAAGTTTCCGATAGCCTAGATTGCTGTAGCGTAAACGCTACAGCGCTTCGGGGCGATCAACCAATTCAACGTAGGCCAACGGCGACGAATCTCCCTGGCGGTAGCCGCATTTGAGAATACGCAGATATCCACCGGGGCGATCCCTGTAGCGCGCGGCCAGTTCATCGAACAGTTTTGCCACGACTTCGCGATTACGCGTGCGAGCGAAGGCGAGCCGGCGCCCCGCTAAGGTGTTGTTGTTTTTTGACAGGGTAATTAGCGGTTCTGCAAAACGCCTGAGCTCCTTCGCCTTAGGAAGGGTCGTCTGGATAATTTCGTTCTCAATCAGTGCGTTGGTTAGGTTGCGGAATAGCGCACGGCGATGAGCGCTCGTGATATTGAACTTTCTGCCTGATTTTCGGTGACGCATGGCTTTGTCCTTGGTGTATCCGAATTGCTGTGCAACAACGACCCTGGGTTTGTTCGAGTCAACATTTACTGCGCGGGACGCTTGAGGCCTTCGGGTGGCCAGTTTTCAAGCCTCATGCCTAAATGTAACCCCTTGGTAGCCAAAACGTCCTTAATTTCCATGAGCGACTTCTTGCCGAGATTGGGAGTCCTCAAAAGGTCAACCTCGGTCCTCTGAATGAGATCGCCAATGTAAAAAATGTTCTCTGCCTTTAGGCAGTTGGCTGATCGCACCGTCAGTTCCAAATCGTCCACTGGGCGGACAAGCAAAGGATCGAAGCTTGGTCGCTCATCGTGGATCCTCGGCGTTTCCTCCCCCTTGAGATCAACCAGCACCGAAAGATGCTGGTTTAGAATCGCCGCCGCGTTTCGAACAGCCTCCTCAGGATCGATTGTGCCGTTAGTCTCGATCTCGATGACCAAGCGGTCAAGGTCGGTACGCTGCTCCACTCGCGCACTCTCGACCAGATAGGAGACCCTCTTGATCGGGCTGAACCAAGCATCGACCTGAAGTGTTCCAATGGGCCTATCGCTATCGAAGACTCGAGAGACGACAGGTTGATATCCCCGCCCCTTCTGCACCCGCAGCGTCATGCCCAGCGCCACTGCACTGGTGAGATTGGCGATCACAAGCTCCGGATTGACGATTTCAACATCGTGCGTCAGCGTAATATCTGATGCGGTCACGATCCCGGGGCCCGTTTTCTCCAGGCGCAGAGCAACATCATCCGCAAGCAAAATCCGGATTGCCAAACCCTTCAGATTGAGGAGGATGTCGATGACATCTTCCTGCACTCCATCAATGTGGGCATACTCGTGTAGCACGCCATCGATAGCGACTTCGGTAACCGCGCACCCGGGAATCGAGGAAAGCAAGACGCGACGCAGGGCATTACCTAGCGTGTGGCCGAACCCTCGTTCCAGAGGCTCTATGACAATTCGCGCGCTGTGGTTTTCGAGGGGACTGACACTAATCAGCCGCGGGCGAATCAAATCCGCAAGGTTCTGCATAGACAACTCTTCTGGAGGCTGCGATTACTTCGAATACAACTCGACGACCAACTGTTCGTTAATCTCGGACCCCAGCTCGGCGCGCTCCGGCGGCGCCCTAAAGGTCCCTCTTATCTGCTTGGAATCGACCTCAACCCAGTTGGGAAATCCATACTGTTCGGTGACCTGCAGCGCGTCCTTGATCCGTTGCTGGCTCTTGGCCCGCTCGCGAATCTCCACCACGTCGCCGCTGGATACCTGATACGAGGGGATATTGAGGACCTGTTTATTGACCGAGACGGCCTTGTGGCTCACCAATTGACGAGCCTCAGCACGGGTCGACGCGAAACCCATCCGGTACACCACGTTGTCCAGGCGACTTTCCAGGATCGTCAAGAGATTCTCGCCAGTGGAGCCTGCCCGCCGAGAAGCCTGTTGATAGTAGTTGCGAAACTGTCTCTCCAGGACGCCATAGATGCGTCGGAGCTTCTGCTTTTCCCGCAGCTGGCCTGCATAGTCGGACAACCTTGCCCGTTTCTGCCCGTGCTGTCCAGGCGCTTGGTCAAGTTTGCACTTCGATTCGAGGGATTTGCCCCGAGACTTGTGGAAGAGATCCGTACCTTCCCGGCGACTCAATTTACACTTCGGACCTAGATACCTTGCCATTTAGTTCTCTCCGACCTTAGACGCGACGCTTCTTCGGTGGCCGACAACCGTTATGCGGGATGGGCGTGGTATCAATAATGTTCGTGATCTTGAAGCCCAGAGCGTTCAAAGAACGAACGGCCGACTCCCGCCCCGGGCCCGGTCCCGTGACATGAACATCGAGGTTTTTCATCCCGTATTCTTTCGCGATATTGCCCGCCTTTTCTGCAGCAATCTGTGCGGCAAATGGGGTGCTCTTCCTCGAACCCCTGAACCCCGAGGCGCCAGCGCTGGCCCAGGAAAGAGCATTTCCTTTGCGGTCAGTAATCGTAATGATGGTATTGTTGAACGATGCGCTAATGTGCGCGATGCCGTCCGAAATGTCTTTCTTGATCCGCTTGCTGGAGCGGCCTGTTGCTGCCATGTTCGTTTGCTACCTCAAGTTAACCAGACTTACTTTCGGATTGGCCGTCTCGGCCCCTTTCGAGTTCGCGCGTTGGTACGGGTCCTTTGACCCCGCACGGGAAGGCCCCGACGGTGACGGAACCCCCGGTAACACCCAAGATCCATCAGCCGCTTGATACCCATCGCAACCTCCCTTCGCAGATCTCCTTCAACCGCGAACTTTCCAACCTCTTCGCGGAGACGGTCGATCTGCTCCTCGCTCAGGGCCTTGACTTTCGTGGCTGGTTCCACGCCAGCTCGCGCACAAACCAGAGCCGCTCGGGTTCGCCCCACGCCGTAGATTGATGTCAGCGAGATCACTACGTGTTTTTGATCAGGAATATTTACGCCGGCAATGCGTGCCATCTATTCTCTCCAGCTATTCGCTGCCCGTCAGCTAAACGTTGCATGATACCATTCTTTCCCTCACAGACAAACCGCTACCCCTGCCGCTGTTTGTGCCGTGCGTCTTTGCATAGGATCCTCACGGTTCCCCGGCGTTTCACCACCTTACAATTGCGGCAAATTTTCTTGACCGATGCTCTCACTTTCATAGTTGTTTCCTTTCCGACATCCCATCGCAAGCTCTTACTTTATCTTTATGTTTGACTTCTTCAGGAGTCCTTCGTACTGATGCGAGATAACGTAGGTCTGAATCTGCGACATGAAATCCATCACCACGACCACGATAATCAAGAGCGAGGTACCACCGAAATAAAACGGAACGTTCCAATAAACGATCAGAAACTCTGGTAACAGACACACTGCTGTGATGTAGATAGCCCCAATAAGTGTCAGGCGCGTCATCACATTATCGATATACTGAGCGGTCTGCTGCCCCGGACGGATTCCTGGAACAAAGGCACCGGACTTTTTCAAATTCTCTGCCGTTTCATTCGTGTTAAACACCAGAGCAGCATAAAAAAAGCAAAAGAAAATAATGGCAGCCGCGTAACACAGGACATAGAGTGGCTGTCCAGGCGACAAGGTCGCGGCAATATCCTGCAGCCAGGACAGCTTCTCACTGCTGCCGAACCAGCCTGCAATGGTCGCTGGAAACAGGATGATACTGGAGGCGAAGATCGGCGGTATGACACCCGACATGTTCAGCTTCAAAGGCAGAAAGCTCTTATGCGCGGCATACATTCGCCGCCCCTCCTGTCTCTTGGCGTAGTTGATGGTAATACGCCGCTGTCCCCGTTCAACAAAGACGACCAGTGCCGTGACGCCAAGCGCGATCGCAAACAGGGCCACGATACTCAAGGGTCCCATCTCACCGGTCCGCGCCAACTCCAAAGTGCCCCCAATTGCCGAAGGCAAGCCGGCTACGATGCCCGAGAAGATGATAATGGAGATTCCGTTCCCTATTCCTCTCTCGGTCACCTGTTCGCCGAGCCACATCAGGAAGATGGTACCGGCAACCAGCGAAACCACCGTGACGAATAAGAAGTGCAGGCCTGGAGTAATCACAACCGACGCCCCCGCTGCGGTCTGATTTTGCAACGCGAGGCCTACGCCAATGGCCTGAAACGTCGCGAGGCCTACGGTCCCGTAGCGGGTGTACTGATTCAGCTTGCGCCTCCCCGATTCGCCTTCTTTCTTGATTTGCTCCAGTTGGGGGATCACCACCGTCATGAGTTGAACAATGATCGAGGCGGAAATGTAGGGCATGATGCCCAAGGCGAAGATGCTAAGACGTTTGAAGGCTCCACCGGAGAACATGTTGACCATGTCCAGGAAGCCGCCCTGTTGGGAAAAAAGCGAGGCCAGCGCCTTCGGATCCACCCCGGGAATGGGAATGTGTGCCCCAACTCGGTACACGAACAGCGCCCCCAATACGAACAGGAGCCGCTGGCGCAGCTCCGTCAACTTGCCCAGTTGATCGCTCAGTCCCGTAGTAGCCACGGTTTGCTACGCCTCCGTGAGTTCTTACTCTATTTTCCCGCCTTTTTCCTCGATCTTCTGTCTGGCGCCGGCGCTAGCCTGCAGGCCTTTCAAGATGATCGGGCGATCCAGGTCCCCTTTGACTATGACTTTGGCCCGCTGAACATGCGACGCCACTACACCAGCCTCCTTCAGGCCGGCAAGGTCGACAATTTCCAGTTGCAGGGCATTCAGAGTCCTGAGCGTCACCTGAGCGACAAAGCGCTTCTTGGCGGACCGAAACCCCACCTTCGGCAAGCGACGTTGCAGGGGCATCTGGCCACCCTCGAAGCCCACCTTGTGGAATCCCCCCGCTCGAGCCTTCTGCCCCTTGTGCCCCTTGCCGCAGGTCTTGCCCAAGCCTGACCCGATCCCACGACCGAGACGCTTCGCATTCTTCTTGCTGCCTGAAGCGGGTTTCAGCGTATTAAGGAACATCTCATACTTCCTCGACTTTGAGCATATACGCCACCCGGTTGATCATCCCTCGGTTCTCGGGGGTGTCCTGAATGACGGAGGTTTGTCCCAGGCGCTTGATGCCCAGGCCTGTAAGACAGGCTACGTGCGACTGCAAGCGCCCGTTCTTGCTCTTAACGAGGGTGACCCGCAATTGCTTCCCGGTCATTTTGCAACCCCCGCAAGCTCTTCCAGCGTTTTCCCGCGCTTTGCCGCGATCTGCTTGGGATCCCGCATCTCAGTCAGGCCCTTAATGGTGGCTGTGACGACGTTGATGGGGTTGTTAGTACCGATACACTTGGCGAGAACGTTGTGAATGCCCACCACTTCAAACACAGCGCGCATCGCGCCGCCGGCGATGATCCCGGTACCGTCGGATGCCGGTTGCATATAGACCTTGGCCGCGCCGCTCGTGGCGGTAACCGGATAGTGCAAAGTGTCTCCTCTCAGGCTCACCTTGCGCATATTCTTCCGGGCCTGTTCCATAGATTTTTGTATCGCTACGGGAACCTCACGCGCTTTACTCAGCCCGAACCCCACTCGCCCGCTCCCGTCTCCGACTACGGTCAGAGCCGTAAAGCCGAATTGACGCCCGCCCTTTACGACCTTCGTCACTCGTCGAACGGCGACCAGTTTCTCTTGGAGACCTTCGGAACTTCCCGTTTGTGTGCTTACGTGCTGTGCCATGTTTAACCTTTAGAACTTCAAACCGGCTTCTCGCGCCGCGTCAGCTAACGCTTTCACTCGCCCATGGTACCTAAAACCCGAACGATCGAAGGCGACCTGCGTCATGCCGAGGGCTAGGGCTTTCTCGGCAATACTTTTCCCGACTACTTTGGCGGCTTCCTGGTTTCCCGTTCCCTTAACGGAGTCTCGGACAGCGCTTTCTAAGGTCGATGCACTTGCAATCACCTTTGCCCCATCGGCCGAGATGATTTGCGCATAGATGTGGCGGGGTGTCCGATGGACACTCAGCCTGCTTACGCCCAGGGTGCGAATAATCTTTCGGGTCTTGGCAGCTCTTTTCAGCCGCCCCGCTTTCTTATCCATTAT
>Ga0209254_10000521_pt1 | contig 31549 bp, 28 predicted proteins | sample FrelakmetDIP11DI_FD_187148 | JGI IMG/M metagenome (GOLD analysis project Ga0209254, IMG submission 187148) | Freshwater lake sediment microbial communities from the University of Notre Dame, USA, for methane emissions studies - DIP11 DI (SPAdes)... | ecosystem: Environmental > Aquatic >... | reverse complement strand
GCAGGTCAAGATCGCTGACAATCCCCCATCAGCTGCCTTCAACGTGACCGCCCTTAAAACTGCCTTCAAGCACAAGGCAGATGGCTCAGGTGTGTTCGAAAAGGGACAGCACCCCATCATCGTCGGACAGGCAGCCTATAACTCAGCCTACGGCACGAATTTCGCCGCCTCCAGCTATTGCAGTGGAGTTGATAATCCTGTCAATCGCTGCGACGGCTTTGTAAGAGTGGGTGATACGAGCGAAGTCAGCTTCAACACGCTCAAAAAACAAACCACCAAGATGACCATGCCGCTTCAACCGAAGGCCATCCATGATGAAATGAACGCCACGACCTTCGACGAGTTCGGCCGGATGCAAGCCAACCTGGGAGTGGAGGCACAACCACCCGTCCCAGGGGCACAGAACGTGGTACTGTACCCGTTTGTGAACCCGGCGACCGAGCTCATCGACGCCACCAACCTGCCTAGAGCGGTGGTGATCTTCGACCCTGTAACTGGCCTGCCAGTGAGCGAAGTAAAGATCACACCCATCTCCAGTGCCACGGATGGAACGCAAATCTGGCGTATCACGCACAACGGCGTTGACACCCACCCGATCCACTTCCACCTGTACGATGTTCAGATCATCAACCGGGTCACCTGGGACAACATCATCATCCCACCGGACCTCACCGAGCTGGGCTGGAAGGACACCATACGTATGGCCCCACTCGAAGACACCATCGTCGCCCTGCGACCGATCATCCCGCAGCTGCCCTGGGAGCTGCCCAACTCGGTCCACAACCTGAGCCCAATGATGCCAACCGGTTCGACGATGGGATTCAACAATGTGGACCCCCAAGGCAACCCAACCAACCCGATCTTAAACCAGTTGGTCAACTTCGGCTGGGAGTACGTCTACCACTGCCACATCCTGAGCCATGAAGAAATGGACATGATGCGACCCGTATCGGTGGCTATGCCGCCTAATGCGGCAAATGGTCTCGCCTTCGACAGGGCTACGAACATACTGTCCTGGACTGACAACTCGATCAACGAGACTCAATTCCTCGTGCAGAGGTCAGTGGACGGCGGTGCTACCTGGGTAGACGCTGGCACTGATCCATCCCCACTTGATGTGGCAAACGGAAAAGGCCCACGCTCCTTTGTTGATGCCACCCACGACGATTACACGGATTATCTGTACCGGGTCGTCGCCCAGAACACGGTGGGTTACCTGGATGCCAACCCGCTTCTTCCAGGTTCGGTTGGATTCCCGAATCTAACCGTCCAGTCAGTCTCAGGAACGGTGCTCGTGCTGAACCCGCCCAAGGCTCCAACAGGCCTGACTGCAACCCTCGCCTTTGGACCAGTCATCACCCTGAATTGGACGAATGTTGCCACGACAGCGACCGACATCGACATCGAAAGGTCAACCAACGGTGGAGCGTTTGCTGTGATCGGTAACGTTTTAGCCAATGTAACCACTTTTGTGGACACAACAGGCTCGCCCGCCACCACCTATGACTACCGTGTGAGAGCTCATAACGGTGTTGGTTTCTCGCTGTACTCGAACACAGCCACGGTGGTCATACCGTCTGCACCCGAAACACCGAGCAACCTGACCCTGCAACTGCTAAGCGGACCACGCGTCAGCCTGACTTTCCGCGATAACGCCACCACTGAAACCGGCTTTATCGTTGAGCGGTCTGTCGACAGCGGAGGATTCGCCTTCCTAGTGAATCTGGGTCCCCGTGCCAATACTGGCAACGTCACCTATGTGGATGCGACGGTTGCAACTCCACATACCTATGCCTACCGGGTTGCTGCACGGAACCTCTTTGTCCAATCGGTATTCTTGACTCCCGCCTCGATTCTCGTTGATGTCCCATCGGCGCCGGGGAATGTGGCTTACATGGCAGTTCGCCAGGGTAATCCAAACGAACGCGTGACGGCGACCTGGACGGGGTCCTCCCCTTCAGTGACCGGATACACGATCCAGTGGAGCATCTCTGCTGGGCCTCCTATAGCTGGATCGGGGACGGTTGGAGCAGCCGCACGTACCTTCACCACAGCGAACATCAACCGCCAGGCATGGTACTTCCGTGTGGGAGCGACAAACGTACTTGGGACAACATACTCAGCCTGGGTATTGGTACCACGCGCTCCGTAAATCTAAATCCTATGATTTGGGGGAGGGAGCAATCCCTCCCCCAACCCAACCTCCCTTATATTAAAGTGTAAAGGTAGAAGGCTAATTCTCAGTTGAAATCCTAAAGACATCTTTTGCCTTTGTAACAATAAACAGGGATACAAACAAAACCCTGGGGAGCAAACCCTGCTCCTCAGGGAAAAAAATCTCAAATGCTGTGTGAAATATCTCACGAATTACTTTAGTTTTCTACAGATAGATGTATAATATAAATGTACCAAAAACAAGGGATCATTCAACAAAAAAATCTAATAATAAATTTGGAGGGATAAAATGAGAAAGCTAACAGGTCTAATCATTGCTTTAATTGTATTGTCCGGTATGCTGTTCATCGGGACGCACTCAATTGCATTGGCTGAGGATCCAACCCTGCTCAGCCCGATCGAAGAACTGGGTAAGGCAATCTTCTTCGACGAGGACCTATCAGTGAACAAAACCCAATCCTGTGCAACCTGCCACGCACCGGAGGTTGGTTTCACCAGCCCAAATGAAGAGGTAAATGCTGGCGGTGGTGTCGTGCCTGGAGCGATCCCAAATCGTGCAGGTAACCGTAAACCACCAACCTCTGCATATACCGGACATAGTCCGCTCCTTTATTTCAATCAAACAACCAGTCGTTGGATAGGTGGTATGTTCTGGGATGGACGGGCTACTGGTGCGACTCTGGGCGACCCGTTAGCCGAGCAAGCCCAGGCACCTTTCCTAAACCCACTCGAACAGGCTATTGCCAATGAGCAGGTGTTGTGTGTGCGGGTCAAGAAAGCCGAGTATGCCAGCCTCTTCAAGCAAGTATGGAACACAAACTCGATCGACTGCGCCAAAGATTCAGGTGGTGTTTATGAGAAAATCGGTCGTTCGGTGGCTGCCTATGAGCGCAGCTCTAAGGTCAATCCATACTCTTCGAAATTTGACCTGTTCTGGGATAATGCTGCTGCCGCTGGAAAAGACGTGACAAAGATCACATGTGGTAACAGCAATGCTGGCTGTGGTATGCCTGCGTTTGGCTGCCCGTGTGGTGGCACGGTTGTCAACCGTTGGGGGACCTACCAAAATCTGGGACTCTCCAAAGATGAGCTACAGGGATTAGCCGCATTCAACGATTCCAATAAGGGAAATTGCGCTTCCTGCCACTCCCTCCAACCAGGTCCCGATAATTACCCACTTTTCACTGATTTCGGTTATGACAACCTGGGAATCCCAAAGAATCCGGAAAACCCTTTCTACGCAATGCCCCCTGCCTGGAACCCTGATGGGGTAGATTGGATAGATTATGGTTTAGGCGGTTATTTAGAGGCCGCAGGATACCCAGCAGAAGTCAGTGAAGTGGAGATGGGTAAATTTAAAACTACTACCCTACGAAATCTGGACATGCGACCTATAGAAAATTTTGTGAAAGCCTATGGGCATAATGGTTACTTCAAAACGTTGTATGATATCGTATTTTTCTACCATTGGAGGGGAATGATGGACGGTAACTGTATGGGTAATGGTTGCCCTCCAGGGATGAGTGATATGTTCCCGCCACCGGAGGTTGATCAGAACCGGATAATGCTAAATATGTTCCCAATGCCACTCGTCGACAAAATGGTTACCTTCCTGGAGACGCTTTCCGACGGCTACCAGCCATAAATTCTTGAAACGCTAAAGTAAGGGCGACTCATGAGCCGCCCTTACAACGAACAGAAGGGCTGCCTGGGGCACAGCTAAGTCAGAAAACAGACTGATCTTCAATTAGTTTATTTGCCTCCGGCAAGAAGCCAGAAAATAATAAAGACCTGGGGAGCAGGGTTCTCTCCCCAGGGGAAAAAATAACCAGGTGGTTGTGAATACCGCACGAAATTATTGAAAAACTGTCAATACAGATAAACAATTACCATACACTAATAATCAAGGGAATATTCATAAAAACGATTGGAGCGTAAAAATGAAAAAGTTAACATGGATCACGGTTTTTGTATTGCTGCTTTCTGGTTTGATCATGCTCGGAACACGTTCCACAGCATTAGCCCAGGATCCTGAATCAAACCTCACCCCGATCGAAGAACTTGGTAAGGCAATCTTCTTCGACGAAGCACTATCGGCGAATGGCAATCAGTCATGCACCACCTGCCATGGCCCGGGAGTGGGATACACCGGACCGGACTCACAGGTAAATGCGAGCACCGTCGTTTATCCAGGTTCCATTGATAATCGCTTCGGTAATCGAAAACCACCCGCTGCTGCTTATGCTGGTGATAGTCCCATACTTCATCAGGATTCATCGGGTGCCTGGTTCGGTGGCATGTTCTGGGATGGACGGGCCACCGGCGCTACGCTTGGCGACCCGCTGGCCGAGCAAGCCCAGGGACCGTTCTTGAATCCGCTCGAGCAGGCTATTCCCGACGCTGAGACACTGTGCAGGTTTGTAGCAGGATCTGGGTATGCAGGTCTCTTTGAACAAGTTTGGGGTGCAGGCTCACTCAACTGCGAGACAAATGTGGCTGGAGTGTACGTGATGATCGCCCGTTCCGTGGCTGCCTATGAGCGCAGTACCGAAGTCAATCCGTTCAGCTCAAAGTTTGACCGGTTTTGGGATAGGGCCAGAGCTGCCGGTAAGGATGTCACCAAGATCAGGTGCGGGACGGGCGGTGGGGGCATGGGCTGCCCAGGCGGTGGGTCAAGCCCCTACCGATGGACTGTGTATCGCAACCTGGGTCTCACCGACGCCGAGCTACAAGGACTGGCTGTTTTCAACGACAAGGCCGGCTGTTCCTCTTGCCACTCGCTTAAGCCCGGTTCTGCTGGCTATCCCTTATTCACTGATTTTGGTTACGACAACATCGGTATGCCCAAGAATCCGGACAACCCATTCTACGATATGCCTGAGGAATGGAACCCGGATGGAGAGAATTGGGTGGACTTTGGTTTGGGCGGCTATCTGGAAAGCGCTGGCTTACCACACGAGTCGGAGCTGGGTAAACATAAAGTACCCACATTGCGTAATGTCGCCTTAGGTTTATCCAATAACTTTGTCAAGGCTTATGGTCACAACGGCTATTTCAAGTCGTTGAATGATATCGTCTCCTTCTACCACTGGCGCGCTATGATGAACGGGGGTTGCGGTGGGATGCGTGGAGGTTGTGGCGGTATGCAACCCATGTTCCCGCCTCCGGAAGTGGACCAAAACCTGGCCTCCCTCAAAATGTTCCCCATGATGCAGCAAAACAACATCGTAACCTTCCTGAAGACGCTTTCCGACGGCTACCTGCCATAAATTCTTGAAACGTTAATGTTGGGGCGGCTCTCGAGCCGCCCTTACATCCATAAAACGCTTAGGGGTAGGGCACAGTGACTGAACTGTGCCCTTTTTCTTATTAAGATTCTTGAAAACCGCTCAACCTATTTTTTTATTTACGAAGCTGATCGGGTGGTGGGCGTGACACTACTTCTAGCTTGCATTTATGTAAAAAAAACTGTATACTATTAGTGAAATATTGCCCAATCAAACCAAATCAACCCAAACACGCATATAAGAATGGAGGCTATTATGATTAAACGGATTCTCATTGTAACTTTCTTAAGTCTGGCTGTCCTGCTCACCCTGACCGTCTCTCTTGGGGCAGCACAACAGGGGACGACAGGACGGGCTCCAGAAATGGATGCCCCCGAACAGGTGACCTCTTCTAGCAGTTACATTCCAGTGCAAGGTCGCCTGACTGACGCAAGCGGCAACCCTCTGAGCGGAACGTTCCTCGTCGATTTTAAGGTTTATGATGACACTTCTGGTGGACCAGCTGTTTGTGAAGATCTTGATAGATTTATCCATGCGGAAAATGGATTGTTTTCCAGTGTTATGTTTATGGGAGGTTGCACTGCATTTGACGGAAGGCAGCTCATCCTTGGTATTACGATAGGGGACGATCCTGAAATGACCCCACGCCAGTATATCGACAACGTGCCATACGCATGGAGCTTGAGGCCGGGGGCAGTGATCAGTTCATCAATAGATAATGATGCAATCCTGCACATTGAAAACTGGGGGACATCCGGGCGTGGATTGCGGGCATATGTCATGTCACAAACTGGCGAGAACTACGGCGTTGTTGGTGCCAGTCGCTCACCGGATGGGTTTGGCGGTTATTTCTACAACAATGGCGGGGGTGTGGCATTGAAAGTAAACAGCAATGATGGTACCAGCCTGGTTGCCACCAGCGTGAATGACAACGCTATATCGGCCTCGAGCACGAACGGAATGGGCTTGGTTGCGTTCAGTGAGAATGATATTGCTCTTTGGGCAACAAGTGTAAATGGTGCCGGAGTCCATGGTGCAGGAGGATTTGGAGCTGGAGTTGAAGGATTCAGCGTACTCGGACCAGGTGTATACGGAGAAAGCCTGACCGGTGGAGTGGCAATTGCCGCCAATGGCGCGATCACCAGTACAGCACCCACCTACCTGTGGGTCAGCGGTAATGATGTACGTCCATTTTTCTCAGACGACACCACCATCATCGACTTGAACAGCCACGGTGGAGCACAGATAGAACGGGGGGCTGATTCCGGATTCAAGAGTGTTGTCCTGCCCATCACCATCGCCGGCACTTTGTATGGGCAAGATGTAAGATTGACTGAATTAAATCTCTACTGGCTGGGTGATACAAGTTTTGATTCCATTGTGACCATCCGTTTGCGCCGTCAGACGGGAGTCTGCAACACTTGCTATGTGGAGATCAAGGCTGACACAGCGGATTATACATGTTTTGACGATGATAATCCCCAGGGCTGTGTCATTTCGCTACCCCTGACAAATAACAATGTCCTGAGTTCCACCTCGGGTGTCCTGTATCTCACGATGGAGCTCGCCTTTGAAAGCGATATTAGTTGGATCGATTTCGGTGGGGCACGCCTGACCCTGGAATATAATGAGTGAGGATGGTGAGTCATGAAACGAAAAGCAGTCTTACTCACTCTGATATTGCTCTTGCTCCTGGTGAATGCTGTCCAGGCGATGGGTTCAGCTAATTATTCCCTGGACTGGATGGTTCCATTAACCAGTGCCGGCGGAGGACAGGCAGATTCGACTAATTATATGGTCAACTACACGGTTGGGCAGACCGTGATTGGTGAATCACACTCCACCAACTTTGGTACGCATTTAGGATTCTGGCAAACATTTGTCAATCTCCTGCACCAGTGGCTGCCATTGGCTTTAAAATAGCACAAAGATAAGGATTTTACAGAGGCATTACTATTATTGGTCTGCAAAATCCGTTTGATATCGAATCCACTAATTAAAACCTTCACCCATCAGGATTTCGGATGGGTGAAGGTTTTTGTTCTTATCCAGGTTCATTCCATCATAGTGCTACCCACGGTTCACCAGCTGGCTCACGATCCGCTCGGCGATATCCTGCACAATACCATCCGGAACTCCCTCAGCTGCCTTTGATTGCAAGCGTAAGTCGATCTGGTCATTCACGTAGTCCACCACCATGAATTGCTCATCCTTGGTAAGGCCGATCTCGGTTGAAAACAGGTCCAAGCCGCACAGGCGCGAGATGGCAGCCACGTTATCATCCAGCCTTCCCAGACTATGACAGCTCTTCTCTTCCAGGGTAACCGGAGCATAGACATGCGTATGCGGATTCCACCAGCATGGATAAATTTGGCCGGTGCAGTAGATTACCCGGAACCAGGCTGGACGCATGTCCAGCTCTTTGGGGATAATATGGGCTTGCAAGAGATATTTATCGGTGGCGTGCTCCTGCCGGGTGGAGAGCACCTGCTCCCATGATGTGGCATTCGTGAACACGCCCACTCCTCCACTCCCGTGAGCCGGTTTGATGGTGAATTGCTCTCCCAGGCTGAATAGATCCATGTTGGGCAGATCTGGTTGCTCAAAATAAGCCGGGAGGATGATTGTCTCGGGCACTTCCAGGCTGGCTGTAACCAATAAGGAATGCATCTGTGTTTTATCCCAGGTGAGGGAGGCGCGCTCATACGAGTTAACCCCATAGATGCGGTTCTCGTGCATCCATTGAACGAGGGGCATGAATTGTGGGTCAACATCTGAAGCCCGGTCGAAAAAAGCCCGGCATACGATCTCCTTCTCGGAAAGGGCAAATAGTATCTCAGCAAGGTTCCCGGGGGTGATCTGCAACATCAATAGCCCTCTTGAGCTGCATCCCGCCTCCAACAGGGCTATAAAATCAGCATCATATTCCCAATTCCAGGCTACACATAGATCGTAATATTGCATGATATTACCAATAAACCCCTAACCATGGCGCAGAGCGTGGAATCGGTGGTGTCACCACTGGCAGAAGTAAATATTTTTAAAAATAAGTAAACCGCAGTATATCATAAGTAATGTTGATTAAATCTGGCCAGGTGAGTATGGCGACCTTATATCGAATTAATAAATCCATGCTATGATTCATCAGACCGGTGGCTTTGCTTAAAGGATAATGGCACCCCATGCGAGATAAGCAACCCAGCAAGTGGATCTACCAAAGCGTCTATTACCTGGCAAGCTTTTTGATCTATACGGCTGTCTTGTTGCGATCCATCCTGTTTTACCAGGGTACGTCCAACCTGAGTGTGATCATCGGGTTGTTATTATGTTTCCTGATCCTTTTTCTGGTGGAAAATGCTTTTTCGAAACAAGCAGGGGGTTGGTTCAGCGTCTACCTGGGAGTCCAGTCACTCCTGGTTTTCCTCATGATCATCAAGTCGAATCATGAAGATTATGACTATATTTCACTCCTGTATGCTATCCTGGGGATGCAGGTTATGCAGGGTCTCAACAGCAAGGTTGGGGCTGTATGGATTGGAGTATTTTTCATCCTTTTCGGATATCCAATCATCCGCTTCGAAGGAGTGCGTGAAGGTGTGATCAGGGTGCTTTTATTTGGTTCAGTGATCATTTTCCTGAGTGCCTATTCATGGGCAACCAGCCGGGCTCAAGAGGCATACACTCAAAACGAATCCCTGATGCACCAGCTTCAAGCAGCCAACCTGGAGCTGGAATCCCACTCAAACACGTTGAAACAGCTGGGTGTAGCCCATGAACGCCAACGCCTGAGGCGTGAGCTGCACGATTCAGTCACCCAAACCATCTTCAGCATGACCCTCACTAGCCAATCTGCCCTACTACTGATAGAGCGAGACCCCAGCCGCGTAGGAGCTCAGCTCGAGCGATTAAATCAGCTCGCACAGAGTGCCCTAACGGAGATGCACATCCTGATCTCGGAACTGCGTCCGGAGCAGCAGACAGGGAGTGGCTTGCTGGCGGAAATTCGTCAGGATCTCGAGCGCAGACATATCCCCGAGGGACTATCGGTATCATTGGATGTCGAAGGCGATCAAGGTCTATCTGAGAAGGAAGACCAAGGACTCTTCCGCATTACCCAGGAAGCATTGAACAACGTGGTCAAGCATGCACATGCGACCAATTCTTGCATTCATTTGCATAGGGGTGAGCCATTCTGGATCGAGATCGAGGATAACGGGCATGGGTTTAATCTGGAGCAAGCGCAGGGAAGTGGGCGGCTGGGGTTAGCTAGCATGCGTGAGCGAGCCGATGAGATTAACTGGAACCTGACAATCCAGTCCTCGCCCGAGGCAGGTACCCACATCCGGGTCGAGAAAAAATATCCCGTATAAGAGAGGGTATGATGGAACAAAACGATATCATCAAGGTCTTGATCGTGGATGACCACAAGGTAGTGCGCCAGGGACTGCGCACCTTCTTAGAGCTGCACGAGGATATTTCAGTGATTGGTGAAGCTGATGATGGTATGGACGCAGTAGAGATGGTCACTCAGCTCCATCCAGATGTTGTGCTGATGGATTTAGTCATGCCACGCATGGATGGTATCACTGCCACACAGAAGATTCACGCATCCGGTTCCGCTACAAAGATCATTGCCCTGACCAGCTTCTCGGAAGACGACAAAGTTTTTCCAGCCATCCAGGCAGGAGCGTCCAGCTACCTGCTTAAAGATGTCTCGCCCGACGATCTGGTGGATGCAATTCGCGCCGTCCACCACGGAGAGGCGCGACTGCACCCGGATATCACACGCAAGCTGATGGAACAGGTATATCAAGGGAAAAGCATCCCCCAGGAAGCCCCATTGGAGGAGCTTACCAGCCGTGAGCTTGAAGTAATCCGGGGAGTCGCCATGGGCCGAACCAACCGCGAGATCGCCCAGGAGTTATTCATCAGTGAAAAGACGGTTAAAACGCACATCAGCAACATCCTAGGAAAGCTGAACCTGGAACACAGGACACAGCTGGCAATATACGCCATCAAGAATAATTTAACGGAGGCTGAATAAGTCAGGTGCGTATGGCTGAGCTGACGAAACCAGCATCCCGGTCCCTTGGAGGCGTCCAGGTTGGTGTGATCGCCTTATATGTGTTTTGCGCTGCCATCGTCGTACGCACATTAACCATTATTTACCTCGAATTTCCCAGCATGTTCCGCTGGTATGCTGGGTTGGAGCTCGTTTTTCTGCTCCTATTCATCCTCGTGATTCTACGCCCCTCCTTACCCGCCTGGCTGCTTCAACTCATTTTTTTAGTTCAATCGGTCATCATCCTTGGCTTGTTAGCACTCCCGCCCCATCTGGATTTTTTGACAGCCCAATATGTCCTGCTTTCCTACCAGATGGCATTAGTCCTCCCAGCAAAAAGCCGCTGGGTTTGGTGTGCAATATTCTGTGTATTTATCCTTATCAGCCTTATATCCTGGCTTGGATGGATCCTCGGATTAGCACTTTCGTTGACTCCCATTGCAGGCAATATTATCTTTTTAACCTATGTGATTGCCAATCGTGAGCAGGAACGGGCAAAACTGGAAAGTGAGCGGATTCTTGGAGAACTGCAACAGAAAAATTTCCAGCTGCAGGTTTATGATGATCAGGTTGAACAGATCGCCGTCATTGAAGAGCGCAACCGTTTGGCCAGGGAGCTGCATGACTCCGTCTCACAGACCATTTTTAGCATTGTGCTGAACACCCGCTCCACTCAGATTCTCATGGAACGTCAACCTGACCTGTTACGACCACAGCTCGAACAGCTTCAAGCATTGTCTCAAGAGGCCCTGGCTGAAATGCGCACCCTGATTGCTCAGCTGCGCTCCGAGAGTGAGTAATATGCTCAAAAAAAGAGATGCAACTTAAGCCGTAGGTCTTTATACCTAAAAGACTCTTGCTTAAGATGTAGAAATAAATTCATCCACTCCGAAAGAACAATCCAACCCCAGATGGATGCATAATCCAGGAGACTTCAGTATGATGATAGGGTCTCATACTGGAGTCATCAATGGACCATTCTCCACTCGCATCAGAATCCGAACATCCATGCATCCGCGTGCTGATTGTGGATGACATGCCTCAAGTGCGTGGGGAATTACGAGTCTTATTGCAGATTTCCAATGAGGTTGAAGTAATCGGTGAAGCAGGAGATGGTCAGGATGCGGTCAGGCAAGCTGAGCTCCTCCATCCAGATGTCATCATCATGGACATGGAAATGCCCATCCTTGACGGTTTAAAAGCCACAACCCAAATAAAAAGACTTAAATTAGCCAGGCGAGTCGTGATATTAAGTGTGCATTCAGAACCTGAGGATATAAGCCGTGCCATGCAAGCTGGTGCAGATATCTTCATCCAAAAAGGCAGCCCTTATTCCACACTCATGGAAGCAATCCTTCCAAACAAACCATAAAAAGGAGAATCATATGAACTCAAAAGAAATACTCATCACAGGTCTGGTTGGTGCAATCATTACCTTGTTACTGACCAATATCCCCTTCGTGAGCCTGATCAATTGCCTTTTTTGCACCGGCTTTTGGGTAGGTCCACTTTTCGCAGTCTGGCTTTATAAGCGTAGGACTGGCTCGGTCAGTATCTCAGAAGGCCTCTGGGTGGGGGTGGTCGCAGGGGCGATCGCAGGCGTGATTGGTTTACTGCTCAGTTTTGTTGGCGCAGCAGGCGCTTCGGGGATCGTCAACCAGATAAATATGCTCCTGCCAGTGGAGGACCAGATTGATATGGGCGGAGCTGAAGGTTTGATTGGAGGCACAATATTCACCCTGTTTGGGATAATCATCGATATCATCTTCGGGGCGATTGGCGGTCTCATTGGTGCAGCCATTTTTAAGGACAAGTCTCAACCTCAAGCCCAGCCTTGATCAATAAATCACACAGGTAGTTAGGAAACGAACAAGTCAAAACAATCAAATAAAATAGAGGGATTCAAATGAAACGGCAAATAGTGTTTTTCCTGATAGTGGTATCAGCATTACTGTTGACCGGCTGTATGTCAGCCTCATTCTCCGGTAATTACGTCCTTAAAGAGGGTAAGACATTGCGTGGGAACCTGTTCGTCACCTCCGGCTCGGTGACACTGGCGGAGAACAGTCGTGTGACCGGCACGATTATGCTGACTAGTGGAGAGCTGAGTATTGGTAAGAATGCCCAGGTGGGTGGGAATGTCGTCCTTACTTCCGGTGACGTTTACATGGCAGAAGGTTCAGTCATTCATGGCGATTTGATCCTGTCAAGCTCGGATATCGGTGTACACCAGGCTCCGGGGGCGACCATTGAGGGTAATACGACCACCGACATCGCTCCCTTTGCAATTGGGCTGCTTACCAAAGGCTTTCTCCTTTATTGTGTCCTCCCCATTGGTCTTCTCTTCCTGATTATCCTCGCTTTGGGCACCTGGTTGGGCAGGCAGTCGAAGAAAAAGGCGCAGGTCGTTCAAGCGCCTGCACCAGCCATCCCGGAAGATGCCCAAACGAAGCTTCAAAACCTCAAGAAAATGCTGGATGAAGGCCTGATCACGCAGACGGATTACGAAGCCAAGAAAGCAGACATCCTGGCAAAAATGTAATAAGGATTAAGAGAGGAACATGAAGAAGATACTGGGAAGCTCATCCGGGTTGCGGGGGATAATGGTTTTAGCACTGCTGCTGATTATCATCGTCGCTTTGATCCCGGTCAAACCACTCGATGTACCGTCTGCCAGCGCTCCACAGAGCGAATTCTCTGCAGAGCGGGCAATGAATGACCTGCAAGTGGTGGCAGCTCAACCCCACCCGGTGGGCTCACCCGCTCAAGCGCAGGTGCGTGATTATATTCTGTCCCAGGTTCAAGCCACAGGAGCATCGACAGAGGTCCAGCAAGGCGGTGGCGCGGAAAACATAGTCGTCATCCTGCCTGGTACAGATCCAATCGGCAAGGTCTTGATCACCGGGCATTACGATTCGCATTTCGGTGCCCCAGGTGCTGGGGATGATGGCGTATCCATAGTGGCGATGCTGGAGGCGATCCGGGTGCTGCAAACGGAACCGAAGTTGCAGAATGACCTGGTTTTCCTGTTCTCGGATGGAGAAGAATCGGGATACCTGGGATCGACCGCGTTTTTAGCCGCTCCTTTGGCAAAGCAGATCAGCGTGGTGCTGGCGTTTGATGCCTGGCCTGGTCATGGACCGACAACTTTCCAGCAGTCAAGTAAAGGTGATGAATGGCTGGTCCGCAATCTCGCTCAGGCCTCACCGCCTGTGTATGCCATGTCTTATGGGGTAAAAAAGGAGCGCGCGGATTACGATAGTGATTTCGATGTCCTGTCTACCCAAATCATCGGCATGGAATTCGAGAATAATGGCACGGGAACACGCTACCATACGCCCAACGATACCGTCGATGGTGTGGATCCTAGCCTGGTGCAGAGTCAGGGAGAAGCGATGCTGCAACTCGGACGGCACTTTGGTTCCATAGACCTAGGCACTGCTTACCAGGGTCAAGATTATTCCTTCTTCACCTGGCCGGTCATCGGGATTGTGGCATTCCCACATTGGGTCAATTTATTAATAAGCGGGATTGCTATCTTGGGACTCTTGATGGTGCTGGTGCTGGGCTGGCTGCGCGGACGATGGATCAAGCCGCTACCTACGCTAGCAAGTGCAGTAGCTTATTCAATCCTATTCTATGGATTGGTGATGACCTCCAAAGCATGTTGGGATGTCGTGATCGAAGCCCATCCGGAATCAACCGGGCTTGAATTCCCAGATTTTGCCGGTAGTGGCTGGACTATCCTTGGGTTCATGCTGGTAGCGGGAGTCATTTTCGTTGCATTAATGGGTCTGCTGTCCCGCTATACAGGTGTGCCTTCAATGTCTGCAGGGTCAATTATCGCCTGGGTGGCGTTTGGTTTCTATCTTTTTAGCCCGGCAGCTTTCAATTTTGGTAACCCACTGAAGATTGAGTTTACCGCCTGGTCACTGCTCAGTGGTGTATGCGGTCTTGCCGTAACTACGTTCGTCCTTTCACCTCGCAGGAAGGTTGCGCTTTTAGCAGTCTCAGCCATACCGGTCATCTTCATGTTTGTTCCCCTGATTGTGCTATCTCTTCTAAAACCTGTGGACGGAGCAATGGCATCCGTGTTGTTGTTGATCTATGCCATGGGGTTGCTCATGCCGCAAATCCTGTTCATTGTTCGACGGTATGAAAAACCATTACCAACTACAAACTTATAATTAATCTCCGAAAAAAATCCTTAATTAAGGAGGAAAAAATGCGGATAAAACATATCATCATCGTGGTTGTCGGACTGATCGTCCTGGCTTTAATGGCGGTTTTGGTTGTCCGGCTTGTCCCTAAGCAGGATCCGCCCGTTCAGGTCTTCACCCCAACCTACTATCCAACTAATGGCTGGCAGACCAACACCCCGGAGGAACAGGGTGTCGACTCCCTTAAATTAGCGAAGTTACTGAAAACGATCCAAAAAAACAACCTCCAGGTCAATAGCTTGATCTTCGTACGAAATGGTGTAGTCATTCTCGATGCCTATTTTTATAACCCCTACGATGGCACTTTTCCACACGACATGGCCTCGGTGACCAAGAGCATCATGACCACATTGATCGGTATCGCCGCTGGTCAGGGCAAAATCCAGCTTGATCAGCCCATTTTGTCTTACCTCCCTAACCGAACCATTGCAAACCTCGATTCTAATAAAGAACAAATCACGGTCCGACATCTTACAGGTATGGTGAATGGTTTTGAATCTGGGTGTATGGCTGATGATATGGGAACCCTCAACCAGATGCGCAGCAATCCTGACTGGATCCAAGCTGCTCTGGACCGGAAGATGGTCGGAGAGCCAGGCAAGAAATTCTGCTATGACAGCCCTGGGATGCACCTGCTTTCCGCGATCTTGCAGGAATCAACGGGTATGACGGCTCTTGAATTTGCTCAAAAATATCTTTTCGAGCCAATGGGGATTCATGATGTGATTTGGGAATCTGACCCGCAGGGGTACACCCATGGTTGGGGAGACATACACCTGTATCCCCAAGATGCAGCCAAGATTGGATATCTGTTCTTAAATAATGGAGTGTGGGATGGGCAGCAGGTCGTCCCAGCAGACTGGGTAGCGCAGGCAGTTATGCCTCATGTTCGTGCAGGGGCGGATGACTATGGATACGGATGGTGGGTTGAAAAAAATAGCTTTGGGGCTATGGGGCGCGGTGGGCAGAATATCGTCGTCATTCCTTCCCAAAATGCCATCGTGGTGACAACCGGCGGTGGCTTTGATTATGATCAGATAGCTCCATCCTTAACTTCCGCAGTCAGTGACCCGGTAAATCCATTACCACCCAATCCACAAGGGGTCGCTCAGCTCGAAGAAGTGTTGCGTAATCTGGTGAAGGACCTGCCTGCACTGCCCGGTATCGACACCCCTCGGACTGCGCAAGAAATTTCAGGAAATACCTATATTTTTGAGACGAACCCGGTCATGCTTAAATGGGCACGGATTAATTTCACTGATCCTACCGAAATGGTTATGGATCTCAATCTCTTTGGTGCAAATACGACATGGAGAATTGGGTTGGACGGTCAATATCGCTATTCACCAGATGGCTCACTCCAACGTGGTTATTGGAAGGACGCCCAAACTTTTATGGTTGAAGTTTTCGATGTTGGCTTGGATACCAGGCAATTTACCTTAACCACTAACCAAATGGTGGTGGAAGCATCAGGGATGAAGATTCTAGGCACACTGGAAAATCCGTAAATGTGAGTTTGGACATGGAATAACCAAGAGTATCAGCATATTTAAGCATTTGCTTGCGATCTTTGATGTATCAAGCAGGATTTACTTTCGTATCTATAATGATCTAATCTTTGATTATTAAGCATGATATATGGAGGGTAATATGCGTAATAAACACCTCAACATCGGATTAATATCCTTAATCGGTATCGCGATCATAGCTATATTAGCCCTGATACTTATTCCAAAATTTCTTACACCAAAACAGGTTCCTACTCAATCTTACTGGCCAACCAACGGCTGGCGTACCAGTACCCCGGAAGAACAAGGCCTCGACTCGGTTAAACTGGCTGAGATGCTGCAAGAAATCCAAAAACAAAACATCCAGATTAATAGCCTGTTGGTCATTCGAAATGGTGCCATCATTCTAGATGCTTATTTCCATAACCCCTACGATGGCACTTTTCCACACGATATGGCTTCTGTGACTAAAAGCATCATGACCACATTGATCGGCATAGCCGTTGGACAGGGTAAGATCAAGCTGGACGAGCCCATCCTGTCCTACTTTCCAGACCGGACCATCGCCAACCTCGATTCGAATAAGCAGCAAATCACCGTCCGTAACCTGACGGGTATGGTGAACGGTTTTGAATCAGGCTGCCTGAGTGGAGACGAACCAACTCTCAACCTGATGCGCAGTAATCCAGACTGGATCCAGGCTACCCTGGACCGAAAGATGGTAGGCGAACCGGGCAAGAATTTTTGTTATGACAGCCCTGGTATGCACCTATTATCCGCGATCCTGCAGGAAGCAACGGGTATGACAACCCTTGAATTTGCCCAACAATACCTGTTTACGCCTTTGGGTATCCAAGATGTGTCTTGGGAAACCGACCCACAGGGATACACACACGGTTGGGGAGACTTGCACCTGTATCCCCAGGATGTAGCCAAGATTGGTTACTTGTTTCTGAATGGGGGTAAATGGGATGGGCAGCAGATCGTCCCTGCAGATTGGGTGGAAGAGGCAGTTAAGCCACAAGTTAATGCAGGTGAAGATGATTATGGATACGGCTGGTGGATCGATGACGATAGTTATGCTGCCACTGGGCGCGGTGGTCAACATATTTTTGTCGTCCCATCGTTGAAAGCCATTGTGGTGACAACCGGCGCAGGTTTTGATTATGACCAGGTAGATCCATTGCTGACTGCTGCAGTGATCGACCCTAAAAATCCATTACCGGCCAATCCGCAGGGTGTCGCTCAACTTAAAGCTGCCCTGGATTCCCTTGAGAAGCCACCACCTCCACTACCCGTTGGAGTTTTGACCGAAACTGCCCAGGCCGTTTCCGGTAAGACTTATGTCTTTGAACCGAATCCAGTCATGCTGGACAGCGCAAGCTTTGAGTACGAAGACTCAACGGAAGCGATAATAAACCTGAAAATCCAGGAGAACGATTTGGTTTGGAGAGTTGGCCTGGATGATCAATACCACCTGTCTTCAGACGGTTCGATCATGCGTGGCTATTGGAAGGATGCAGCGACCTTTTTGGTGGAAGTCTTCGATGTCGGACTGAGCACCTACCAGTTTAAGTTTACTGGTGACCAGGTGCTGGTCGAAGCCCCTGGCGTGACACTTGAAGGTCAGGTAAGTAATCCTTAAAGATGTAAATAATGGTCTTTACCCAAAAAAATCGATGCGATTTGGGGAGGGATAGTAACACCCCTCCCCACTTTTGAATTTTCTATGGGTGAGGCGGTAGGAAATAAACTCCTCCCCCATTTCGATTTCTAAATTAGGTAAGTTAATAATACCCCTCCCCCGTTTCGATTTTTAAATTTGCATCCCGAATGCTTTTTTCGGGAGTGGGGAGCCTGCAGTGTCTTAATGTTTTCACCGGTAAGAGTAGGTAATTGCTGCCCCAGTCCCATGCAACCGGATGATGGTTTACATAAATAGTTTGATCGGGAATTACGATGATTGTGATGGTTCCGCTGGACGCAGGCGCAATATACCAAAAAAAGCCAGCAAGTTCAGCACCAGGCTGCCAAAAATGAGGTATACCATAGCCTGCGCACCAGTGGACTCGATCACCTGTCCGACCACGCTGGGTAGCACCATTCCACCTAAACTATCCCCAAGCAATATGATGCTGGTCAGCATTCCTGTCAGTGCGATGGATTGCCCCGCCAGCGTGAAACCTGTCGCATAGACAGGCGCCATGCAGAATCCCAACCCGATCACCATCAGCCACAGCACCGTGCTTGAATTGGCAAACATCATGCCAAGAATAAGTACGGCCAGGCTGCTCAACAAGGCCGTCAGGATCACCTGTTTCGGAGTGAACCGGGTGGCTATCGGGATGGAGAATAACCGTCCAATGGTAAACGCCAACCAGAATGCGGAATTCAGGTAAGCGGCCATCACAATGTCGGCCAGATTGAGCGTAATCGCATAGGTATAGATCCAACCACCAAAAGCGATCTCCGCACCGACATAGAAGAAAAAAAACAGCATGCATGCGATGATCAGCGCAACTGGGATCGGGCCGACAGACCTGACTGTTTCACCGTCTTGAGCGAAAGAAGGCCGGGGATTACCCGCTGTGGTCATCATGCGCAAACCAACCAGGGTTGCAATGATAGCCAATATCCAATAACCCCAGCGATAGCCCCCTGCCACTCCTATAACTTGAGCGATGAGCAGTGGGGATAGGAAAGCTCCCAGGCCAAAGAAAAAGTGCAGCGCATTCATGAATGGACCGACTTTCTCCCCGTGTGTCCACGTCATCAAGATGTTTCCACCGGTATTGATGAAACCTCCAGCGACACCCATGCAAACCAGGATCACCAGCAGGAGCCACAACCAGGGTGTAAAAGGGATGAGCACCAACATTGCAGCTACAAAAAGTTGGGCAATTCCCAACACCAGGTGACCACGCGCACGGTCGAAAATCCGCCCGCTGATCAGGGTTCCTACAGTGTAACCAATCGAACTTGCCAGGAACAGCAACCCCATCTGTCCGAGCCGGGAATTGGTTTGTGTAGCCAGGGCAGGTAGGGTTGGTCCAGTGATGGCCATATTCAATCCCAAACACATAAATAGGAAATAGTAGCCGAACGTCCGTTGGATCAGAGGGTTCTTCGATGATGTAAGCATGGATGGTTTTATTCCTTTGTTGGTCCGCTTGCCGGTAGGCAGCCGTGTGGTTATTGCCCACGATCTCGGCTAGGCGAGCCTGGAACAGAATTTGGAAAATGGCCAAAGTTTCCCCGGCATATTTCCAGTAGCGATAATTATAACGGATGGAAACCCCCTGATGTTTTCATCCACCCGTTTACCGATCCGAAGCAAGTACTTTTGCATATTCTTGAGGTCAATGTGTCCAGGTATCCGTCTGTAGCGATCAAAATTCAGATAAATATATTCCCCAGTGACGATTACATATCCCTTTTCATGCCTTGTTTCAACATACCCGTGAGATTCAGCTATTTGCGTTATCTTATAGCATCGATCAATCACCGATTTTATCGTATACCCATCAATTAGTTCCTCTTCAGGCTTTAGGATTGAACACACCAATGGGAATCACAAACCTTTGACAAGGACTTGAGCCTCAAACCAGGCGCTTAACAGCGAGCGGTTTTTGCGAAGTACCTCGTGCTTTTCGGGGTATCGAGCGGTTTTTGCGAAGTACCTCGTGCTTTTCGGGGTATCGAGCGGTTTTTGTGAAGTACCTCTTTCTCTCCTGCGGCTTCCTTGGCAAGTGCAACCGCGCGTTCAATGCTGTTGACGAATGTAAACTTCAATCCACCAATAGTTACTGGGTCTCAGGGTTTGTGAGTAACGACAAAATGCGGTACTTTGACCTGTCCGCCATATGGCAAAGTGTTTTCAGTGATGTATCCTCAGTTACCCATTTCAACAGCGCCGATTTCTGCCATTATTTCCTCTACCATTTCATCTGCGCTATATTTAAATGCCCAATCTATTTCGTCATTTGGCCTGGCAATAAAACCGTCCAGTGTCATTGTCGTATGTATTATGACTATTGCCATAATTCTCACCTTTTCTTATAACGAGGAACTGAAGATGGCTACCAAAGTGCTTGCTCAAGGGCTAAGCTCCAACACATTTTACCTCTTGTATGCCCCTAACGGTTTGTTTTACTGGCAGGTGGGCGGGCGTGGACAATGCTTAGGAGCAGAGAAAACTCAAGGGGAGGAAAATGCTAGAAAACGGTAACGAACCCCCGCTGTCCAGTGCACGCTGTGTTAGCCCGCATTTGATTATTATGGACATGGTACAGAAACAACTAAGTTACTTTTCTGGAATGTGTAACAAGGAACGCCCTATTTCGCTGCCTGTGCAAAATTTAGACCCTTAGCGAGCCACGGAACCCCCTGGCGCCATAGTAAGACTCCGCACCGTTGTGATACACAAAGACATGGTCGTAGCGACGATCGGCAAAGATGGCTCCGCCGAGTTTTCTAATTTCAGAAGGTGTTTTCAACCAGCTCGACGTTTTCGTATCGAAATTTCCAAGTTCCTGCAGCTCTCGATATTGTTCTTCCGTTAAAATCTCGATGCCCATGGCGGCTGCCATATCCAAAGCGGTATCTTTTGGTTTAAATTCTTTCCTTGCCTCCAGCGCTTCACGGTCGTAACAAATATTTCTGCGATCTTTAGGACTTTCTGCTGAACAATCATAAAAAATGTATTCACCCGTCTTTTTATCATAACCAACAACATCCGGTTCACCGCCAGTTCTTTCCATTTCATTGAGTGACCAAAGTTTTTCTGTATTAGCTTCCAGCTTTGCTTGTACTTTAGCCCATTCAAGACCGTTATGGCGATTCATGTTTTTCTCAAAACGGGCTTTCAATGCACTGAGTAGTTCTTCAGGTTGTTCTGGTGTCAACTCTTTTTTATTGTTATTAATGTTGTTCATGCTTTTATAGTTTCTCCGGGGAAGAGGTGTGTCAAGCGTATAATTGCCTAAATTTATTTTAAAAGTTCACTAGCAGATACTTCAAGCACATCGGTCAAATTTCCTGTTGTTGCATGGGGATACATTCACTGAAAGCCAAATGTTTTATGACCGCATGTTGGCTGTAGTTGTTTATTAATCATACCATTAATCTCCAAATTGGAACAAATATTATATACATATACTGTGATTACTCACCACCAGTCCACGAAGGTGGACTTCGTGCTCCCCGAAGGTGCGAATTTATTCGCTGGCTGGTGAGTAATTACCATATACTCATATTTGTAAAGAAGAGGATTTTTTCTTTACTCTTGCATTTGCACTTTACGCGAAACACATAACGTCGCGCCTCAGCCGCCTGCGAAGCGCCAGTGGGGCAGGTCGGCTGCACGTGGTTGTTGTGCTGCGACGACCACAGACCTGCTGGGTTTTCATGCGCTGCTACCCTTGCTCTGCGCCTTAGCCACCCAGCTTGGCGCCGAACCCACTTTCTGTCCAAGAAACAGGCTCAATTTTCAATCCTCCTGATGACATTTGCTCCATCTTATTTCTGCACCTAAACAAGCCGCCCAAATTGGATATACAGCAAATATTCCGTATAACCCATCAATTCGGCATGTTGTACTGAATTATTCAATTTGATTGTCACAAGAGTTTATCGAAACCAAACTGTTTGAAGTTCAATTCCTATTTTAATACCAAATTGTAGATAAATAGAATTTCTACCTGGCTTTGACCAGTAAACGATCTAACTTTTCCATCAATTTTAAGAGTGGTCGAATTGTCAGAAATAAAATACGATCCGTTATCGGGAGAGTTGGACAACAAAAAGCTCCTCGCCTTGGACACGAACCTAGTGGTTTATGGCTCAACTCGCGGCAAGAGATAAATATAAATTATAAGTAACAGTACTTTTGGGCTGGATTGGGTCTGCAATAAGAAGCGCTCAACACACTCGGACGAACGTAACTCGTCGCCTTCTATTCTAAGGTCGGATCGTTTGTTGGTACGACCTTGCTGATTCCAAGGATCAGGCTTGCCAGGAACCCGGCGCTTAATCCGAGTATTGCCCCGGGTAGCCCCCAGATAAACAGCAAGGCACCAGTATCACCCAACAAGCGTGCTTCCATGGTAAAGGCGAACATTAGGAAGTAGCTGGTATAAAAGCTGATTGTGGCGAACACGAGGAATGCTAATCCAACCAGACCCCCGGAGATCAATCGCCAGGCGCCTGACCGCTTTGAGCTGAATATACCCCCAATGCTTCCAGCCACTCCAATGGCCACTATGGGTCCTAAGAATCCCATATTCCAGCTAGTTGCCCAATAGAATCCAAATACCACATATACCAGGTAGGCAGCTGCCCACGCTATGATACGAATGGCTTTGTTGGATTTGTGCCCTGCCGCGCGGACTGTCACAATACCGGCAAAACCCCAGCCTACGGCACTCAGCACGACATAAGGGATGAGGCTCTTGGATGGATAAGAGTAGAGATCCGAGATCGCGACTCCCAATCCTGTCAGCATCCAGGCAGTTGACCAGGCCCAAGGCATCAAACGATAGGCTTTCGCTTGACTTAACATTAGTTCTGCTCCAGGCATTCGGTTTACCGAAAATATTACTGAAACTCCCCGAGTTTTTTTTCAAGAGGTAATTTCATTTGAAATTGAAGGCAATACGCCTAATAATTTTCACCTATTAGGTGGATTAATCAATCCAACATGTTAATAAGACAATTATAACCACCAATATCTAATATTATACTGAGAATTGGATAAAAACTGAATAGGTGTTGCTTTCATAAGCAAGGATGAAATTTAATAGAAGATAGATCAGCAAGCATACAAAATCAATCAATTGAGGCGCTTTGTCCCTCAACTGATCCGTACATTTCTCGCAATCTCAGGTTTTCTTTTGTTGTGAAACAGTGATGACTACATTCCCCTTTTTATGCCCTGATTCGACATATCGGTGAGCCTCTACGATTCGCTCCATCGGGTAGCATCGATCGATGACCGATTTTAACTTCCCCGCCGTAATAAGATCTTTGAGAAGGTTTAGATCTTCTTTCATTTCGCTTGTTTTAGCTGTTTGTGTATTGACATTAAGGTAGATCCCCGTCTTCTTTAATGCCTTTTTTCCTGTTGAGGATGAAAGCTTGCCAACTGCGTCAAAAATTACATCATAGATTTCTCCGCTTTTGGTAAAATCCGTTGTCGTGTAATCAATGACCCTGTTGGCACCCAGAGACTTCACCAGATCTAGATTTGTGCTGCTACACACCCCCGTCACCTCTGCCCCAAAGTATGCCTTGGCGAGCTGTATTGCAAAGGTACCAACACTTCCGGAAGCCCCATAGATCAGCACTGTTTGACCCTTCTGGATATTCGCCTTTTTAAGGATTTGCAGTGCCGTAAATCCTCCATTCGGAACGGCTGCGGCTTCCTCATAGGTCATATTAGACGGTTTAATTGCCACCGCCCCATTTTCAGGCATACATTTATATTCTGCATACGCACCAAAATTCTCATCAAATGTTGATGCAAATACCAGGTCACCCATTTTAAATCGTGTCACGCTTTTCCCAACGCATTCAATAACCCCAGCCAGTTCCATCCCAAGGATTTTCCTTCTGGGTCCTGTTAGACCTAAATATAATCGTGCGGGTAGCCATTGTAGACGGGGAACAGTAAAACTTCGCATTCTTGTGTCCCCAATGTGTACGGTTGTCGCTACGATTTTTATCAGGATTTCATTGTCCTTGGGAGTGGGTTTTTCTATCTCTTTGAGCTGTAAGACTTCCGGTGGTCCATATTTTGTGTATACGATTGCTTTCATGAGTTTTTTTGAATGCACATTAATTGGATGTATGATTATTTAGAGGGTCTACCTGTTTAGAGCCAATTCCATGGTTCAATTTTTGCCATCAGCCACAGTGATGACGACTTTTCCACGGGCATGACCTTCACCAAGGTACCTGAGTGCTTCAGGAGCTTCTTTTAACGTATAGCGCCTATCAATGACCGGTTTTACTTTGCCGGCTTCAATGAGCTCTTTTACAAAATTCAGATCGCTTTGTCTTACTTTGGCCGACAGCACCCCAAATTTCTGACCTGCTGGCTTTGATAGCCATCGTCCCAGGAGCATACCTTGCATCAGTTGAGCTAGGCTGCCTCCGGCTACGACATAAATGCCATTGGGTTTCAAAGCGCGTTTGTAATCAAAAATTGAGTGATATCCGTTCACCGCCAGGATCAGGTTATAAAGCCTCCCGGACTTGGTGAAATCTTCTTGCGTATAGTCGATCGTATGCTCTGCCCCCAGGGAGCGCGCTTGGTCTAGATTCCGTGTGCTGCACACTGCAGTCACTACAGCCCCGAAGGTTTTGGCCATCTGCACCGCAAAAGTACCCACACCACCAGATGCTCCTTGGATCAACACTTTTTGCCGAGACTGGATTTGCCCATCATCTCGCAAGCCTTGCAGGGCGGTGAGTGCTGCCATCGGAACGGTTGCCGCTTCCTCAAACGATAGGTTGGTTGGCTTCAACGCCAACGCTTTTTCCGGGGCACAAGCGAACTCGGCAAAGCCGCCCGAGCCTATGTCTCCGAATACCTCATCACCGGGTTTAAACTGTTTGACGTTTACGCCAACGGCTTCGATCTTCCCCGCTATGTCAGCTCCAAGCACCGTTACTTTTGGTTTAAATAATCCTCCACCCATCAGGCGTACCAGGGGTATATCAGCGCTCAGGAGATGCCAATCATACTGGTTGATGGACACGGCACACACTTGGATCAGAACATCATCTTCTTTTGGTGTAGGTTTTTCTAAATCGATAAATTGAAGGACGTCCGGTGATCCATATTTTGTGTTTACAACTGCTTGCATGCGTTTCCTCCAGATTTGCGCTGAGTGAGCTTCTTACAGATTAGTTTACGGCAGTCTTTCAATAAAGTTGCGGAACCAAGCTAAGTATATAGCTGTCGCTTAATAGCTCACTATCTAACTAACTTACCTGTCGCTTATTATATGAGATAGATTTGGGTGAAAATATCACAAAGATACTTTACCGACTATCCAGGATCGTGTAACCTGATTCAATATATATCACAAAGTCAGGGTTGAGCCGGCTGTCCAGGTTGTTTGGCTTGGTTTTCTCCCTTCATACTGCGTAGGCTTATAAACCCAACCACCGGAACCGAGGCTACCATTTATTAAAACACAAAGCCCACCAGCGTGGGCTTGAGAATGTTCTTAACTTTTCAAATTGGCAGAATCCATGAATACCTTTTTCTATGTATTCGCTGGTAGCAGTTTTTCGCCATGTGCCATATGGGATTCCATCAGGCAGCGAGTTTGCTCGATCATCCCCTCCATCATCCCTGCACCCATGTGTGCCAGGTCGTCTGTGGTGAATGGATCCGAAAAAGTAACCCGCGGGGCTACCCGGTTGTATTTTGGTAATATGATCGATTGGATGACTTGCAGGAATTCTGCCACGGTACGCTGCTTAAGCTCATCCCCCATCATCCGTACGAAGGGATTCCAACGCCAACGAGCGGATAGCACATCACTGACGACGGTCAGCAATACCTGGGTTTGAGGCACTTGATGTAACATCAGCTCCACGCTGTGTGACCATCTGCCCAGATCAGTAGCAGCCTCGGGGGATAAAGCTGGATCGGGGTCGATGCGCCCGCTGGGGAAGATCAGCACTGCGCCACCATCCTTGAGATGGTGGATGGCTGAGCGTACCACCATCATGCGCTCATGAACTCCCTTTCTTGGTGTATAGATCAAATGATCAGCCGCATTGCGCAAGCCTTCGATAAATGGTATCCCAGTAGCGACGATCTTCAAGTCGGGTCGGGGGATGCTGGCGGTGATGACTAATGAGTCAATGGTACCTGGGTGGTTTGAGGTGATCAGTAAGGGTCCTTCTTGAGGAATATTTTCCACGTTTTGAGCCTCGAACGACAGCACATATTTGGAGATGATGCGCCTGGCCGCCTCTCGAAAGCCGAATTCTTCCACGTAGCGGTCGAATGTGTCCGCCAACGAGGCAAAGCGGTGTGCGGGTAGCCATAAAGTAGGTCCAAAGATCCGTCTCCCCCAGGATTGGGGAGTCATTTTAAACACCCTGAATACCTCATCGAGGATGTATTGGGTCAATGCTTCAACTTCTGGATATTTTTCCATATTATTCCGTGAATGTACCGAGATGTTGTTGTGATGAATTGCACCAATACCTATTTTAATCCAAATGGCGAAAAAATCAACCCATAATTAATATAGACAGCGATGCCTTGAAAATCCTGTAAAAAGATCAAGGATAATAGCTAATCACTTTGTTTGGGCTTTTTTCGCGCAACAATGGCGATCAATCCCTGTGGGGAATCTTTTCCCAACAATCCCGGCAAGATTTGGACCTCCTCGAATCCATGCGCAGTGATTAGCGATCGATATTCATCATCCTGATATGCCTGCATGCTCTGCGCGTATCGGTTCACCTGCCCGGAACAGGCATCAATGACATAATAACGAATTGTGGAGACTTTTACCGTAGGATCCCAGAAGCTCTCCTGCAAAACCAGGTGTGGGCTCTCGGAGAATAACCCACCGGACGAGGAATACCATGAATTAGGCTCATCTCCTAATTGCTGCACGATCTTATAGGGGTGAGGCTCCAGCAGCAGGATACCTCCCGGATCAAGTGCCTGCCAGGTTTTGTCCAGGATCATTGCCGCCTCTGCTGGGCGAAAGACGTTGAATTCACCATAGATAAGCATCGCCAGGCGATTCCTATCTGGAAATTCCGCCTGCCGCAGATCCTGGCAGACATAGCTGCAGGCGAGTCGCTCACGGGTGGCGGTGGTGATGGCATACTCGATGGATGCAGGGGAATAATCAATCCCATGGCAGGTATGACCCAGGCGGCTCAGGCGTTCCGAATAAAAGCCGGGACCGCAACCCAGATCGAGGATACTTGCTGGTCCTTGGGCGAGCAGGGTGGTGTGGATCCAATCCACCTGCCTGTCGATGGTCGTGAAACGGCGGGAGGCAGCATCGTGTTCCTGCGAGAAGTGCTCCTTCAACATGCGCTGGGAAAATCCAGGCTCGTTCCAGGGGATGTTGTCCCCCTCACCCCATGGGATTGGTAGGGAGGACCGCTGGATCAGGTCATTCAGGTGCATAGTGATATTCTAATGTTCCACGCAACTTGGTCGGTTTGATGGTGATCTCGACGGAATAATCCGTCACAAGCTGATCATACGTCATGCCTATTTGGGTAATGTAATTAAAATATTTCTCTTTATACTCAGGTTTCGGCTGTTGATAGGAATTGAGTTCAGCCTCCCCCTGCATGACTACAACATTGTTACCTAACGTATCTGCCCCCTCCAGGTTCAATGTTACTCTTGGGTTGTGCTGGATATTGCGGATGCGGTATGAGCCGGGCTGGCTATAAACAATAATGACTTCCCCATCCCAGTAGAACCATATCGGGTTGGGTTGCGCCACGCCTTCCGGTGTGACCGTAGTCAGCCAGATTACTTCCTCGTGTTTGAGGCGTTGGTCAGTAAATTTTCCAAACTCAGTTGTCCAATCGATCATAATCCCTCCTCAGGTATGCGAATTGATTGTTGATCCTGACAGATAACTATTATATCCGATGGAATGAGACATAGACATCAAATAGAGTAGGGGCGGGCATTGTGCCACCTTCTTTGGTGGCGCGCAGACCCGCCCTGCACCCGTTCTTTGGTAGCGCACATCCCTCCCTAAGTTTACTTCTCACCGTGGGATGAATCTATACGCAGGAAACCCACAACGTGGGTTTTGTGAACTTCGTAGCCGGGGGTTTTAACCCCCGGCATAGGGCGGATAACGTCATCAAGGGCATGGTTTACCCGAAGCAAACTTCTCGCTGGTGTAGGGGCGGGCATTTTGCCACCTTCTTTGGTGGCGCGCAGACCCGCCCTGCACCCGTTCTTTGGTTGCGCACATCCCTCCCTAAGTTTACTTCTCACCGTGGGATGAATCTATACGCAGAAAACCCACAACGTGGGTTTTGTGAACTTCGTAGCCGGGGGTTTTAACCCCCGGCATAGGGCGAACAATACACACCAATGCCAATGCGCTGGTGGGATGACAACCGTTTTTTGGTTGCTCGTAATATGCAATCCTCACCCAGGGTTGAAACTTCAGGTACGAAACAGGAAACCCATAAAGTGGGTTTAGTGAACTTCGTAGCCGGGGGTTTTAACCCCCGGCATAGGGCGAACAACACACACCAATGCCAATGCGCTGGTTGGATGACAACCGTTTTTTGGTTGCTCGTAATGTGCAATCCTCACCCTGGGTTGAAACTTCAGGTACGAAACAGGAAACCCACAACGTGGGTTTAGTGAACTTCTTCGCCGGGGGTTTTAACCCCCGGCATAAGGGCCTTGGTCGTGACCCGCCCCAACATAAAAATCATCTTACCCCACCAAATGCGTGACCAGCGTCCGCAACCCGATCCCGATCAGGATCAAACCCCCGATCACCTCCATGGTCTTGCCGAAACGCATGCCGAGTCGATTCCCAATGGTCAGTCCCACCAGCGATAGCGAAGCAGACACTCCTCCAATGACCAATGCAGCCCAAATCACATTAACATGTAATACAGCCAGGCTGAGACCAACCGCCAGGGCATCGATGCTGGTGGCAATGCTCAATATCACCAGCGTCATCCCGCGCGACGGGTTCGGGATGGCAGGCTCTTCACCTTCCTTACGCAGACCTCCGCGGATCATCCGCACACCTACGAAAGCCAGTAGCCCAAATGCCACCCAATGGTCTATGCTTGAGATGTACGTGACCACGGTCTTACCAGCTAACCAGCCCAGCAGCGTCATCCCTGCCTGGAACAAACCAAAGTGGAAGAACAGTCGGAAGGTGGCTCGTGCATCCTTCGCTGTACCCGCTGTGCCCACCCCCAGCGATACAGCGAAGCAATCCATCGCAAGCCCAATGGCGATCAGCAGAATAGTCCAGAATGGCATAGAATCCTTTATAAGGGGAAGATTATAACATGCCAAGGTTTACGTAGTCACCCACACCTGAATAGAAGTCTTTCCTCTCTCATTAGCTTCAAGGTGGATATGTTGGTAAAATTGTCTTAGTGATAAAAAAATGTTCCAATATTGACTCGTTATGTATATAACATGAAAACTCGACGATTATCGATAGGTTTAGCCATCGCCTTCTTTTTTCTGGCTGTTTTGCTCTTCAACCTGAGCCTGGCAGTACGCTCCGAGGTTGGTCGTGACGAGAAAATGTACGTCGCAGTCGGTATTCTTATTTCCAAGCTTGGCTTATTGCCCTACCGCGACTTCCCCCTGGAGCATTTTCCGTATCATGTTCTGCTGGAAGCTCTCTTATTTAAATTTACCAGTTATTATTTCCTGGCTGCTCGCTTTCTATCTGCTGTCCTTGCTACCGGTACGGCCGTGGTCGTCTTCTTTTTGAGCAAGCAATTCGCCCACCATCTCAAATGGCCCTGGCAGTTATTCATCGCATTTGGGAGTGTTTTGCTTTTAATCGGGAACCCTCTGGCTGTGTTCACCTCCGGTTTAGCCTGGAACCAGGTGCTTTCGACATTTCTGGCTATCCTTAGTTTCATGGCTTTTGTCCAGGCCTATCTGAAAGGACAGCAAATACAAGAAAAAGACGAAAAAATCCGTCCCATAAACCCACAAACAGGCTGGTTGTTTGCCAGTGGGTTGATCCTGGGCCTTGCCATTGGTTCGCGCATTAGCATCCTCATCCTCCTCCCTGCATTTTTCATTGGCATCCTGCTCCTACCCGGAGAACCTGCATCCGCCCGGATTTTTAAATCAGCAATTCTACGCAATGGTCTCTTCTTTGTTGTGGGGTTACTGATCGCTCTGCTGCCTCTGCTATACTTCTTCTCGATTGCACCCAGGCAGTTCATCTTTGAAAACTTCACCTACCATACCCTCAACACCGTGTTTCGCCAGGAGACCAACTTCTCTGGTCCCATCACATTCGCTGAAAAATGGTCCTACTTCTGGAACACGGTCATGGCCTTGCCCGGGAATTTGCTTGTGCTTCTGGGCATTTTATTCTTTGGGTTGGCCAGTATTGGGTTCAACAAGCTTCGCAGCCCATCTCCCGAATCTGTAAATTCCTCTCATCACCAACCCGGTGTTACATTATTGGTCACACTGCTGCTGCTAATTCTCTTTAGCCTGATCGGATCATTCATTGCCTCCCCTACCTGGTTGCAATACTTTTATCCCGTGCTGCCTTTTGCGGTGCTCTTTATCTCCTATTGCGTCTCCCTTCTGTTGCCTCAAGATTTTTCACGCCTAAGGTTATTATCCACACCTGCCTTGCTCTTTGCCCTTCTCGCCCTGTTGGTTACATTTTATCGTGTCGATGACTATCGCCGGGTCACTTTCCTGCTCCACCCTGAAGCCTGGCGCCCTCTCATGATGAGGCAGGCCGGAATAGATTTACGCAAGGTCGTTCCCTCCGGTAAAGTACTCACCCTCACCCCCTTCATTCCACTAGAGGCTGGGTTGCAGGTGTATCCCGAATTTATAGACATGTTCTTCTACCGCATCTTGCCCTATATGTCCCCCGAACAGCGCCAAGTAGTTGGTTTACCTCTTCTGGGTGATTTGAAGACCGAGCTGGTATCCGATCTACCCGCTGCCATCCTGGTGGGGATGGAACCCATCGCGGAAGTGCCTTTGGTCGAATATGCCCAATCGCTGGGATATCATCCCGTCCCAATTTCAGATACGCTGAATGTCTGGGTTCCAGTCCCATAAATAATAATAAAATCTCTTAAATCGACTATTGTTCCAAATTATCGAGCATACAAGCATTTCTTGGCATTCATAGCAAATCAATCGCCCCTCGTCAGGAGATCAGCCACCGCAAATCGGGGAAAGGGACCGACAATGTGGGGAATTGACATCCTATCTAACTCATAACCACCTTCCTTCTCTGACCCTAAAGGTTTTATTTTCAATATGATCATTCGCTTGCCAATGGTTCTAAAACCCATGGAACCTTTGGTAGCTGTGAAACCTTTAGGGTCTTTTCATTAGAAATCTTAAAATATCCTGCATCGAGTGCTTTTCTCGATGTCCGATTTCCTTAAACCCCTTGTGGAACTAGAACACATGTGCTATAATCAAGGGGTAACTACTCACAACATAAATATTTCACCTAACCTGCAAAAATTTGGGCAGTGCACAATCGAAAACAGGAGTCCGCAGGTGGTTTTCCCTGCGGACTC
>Ga0209254_10000520_pt1 | contig 31559 bp, 27 predicted proteins | sample FrelakmetDIP11DI_FD_187148 | JGI IMG/M metagenome (GOLD analysis project Ga0209254, IMG submission 187148) | Freshwater lake sediment microbial communities from the University of Notre Dame, USA, for methane emissions studies - DIP11 DI (SPAdes)... | ecosystem: Environmental > Aquatic >... | reverse complement strand
GGCGCTGCAGCGCTCGCCGGCTGGGCGGCCTGCGCCAGCGCGAACTGCGATGGAACCCAGGCTGCGCACGCAGCCAGCAGCCAGCCACAGATCCATCGGTTCATTCGGTCGTCCCCCTGCTGCAACGGTCGTGTTGCGCGACAGCCTTGCCTTGTACTGGATCGTCCGGCCGGCCGCCAGCCGCGCGATTGTACCGGCCGGAAACCCCGGACGGCGGCTGCCCGTCGCCTGCGTTATGGTGGCGACCCGGGACCCGCTGCCATGCGACCACAGTCACTTACCCGCTACGCCTGGCTGGCGATCGCCGCCGCCATCGCCACGATGGCGCTGAAGGGTGTCGCGTACCAGGTCACCGGATCCGTGGGCCTGCTGTCGGATGCGCTCGAGTCGCTCGTCAACTTCGCCGGCGCGCTGATGGCGCTCGCCATGCTGACGGTCGCGGCACGCCCGCCCGACGACGACCACGCCTACGGCCATGGCAAGGCCGAATACTTTTCTGCAGGCGTCGAGGGCGCGCTGATCCTGATCGCGGCGCTGAGCATCGCCTACGCCGCCGTCGATCGCCTGCTGCACCCGAGGCCCATCGAGCAACTCGGCCTCGGTCTCGCCGTGTCGGTGGTGGCGGCCCTGCTCAACCTGGCCGTTGCGCTCGTGTTGCTGCGTGCCTCCAAGGTGCATCGCTCGGCGACTTTGCAGGCCAGTTCGCATCACCTGCTCACCGACGTGTGGACGACGGTCGGCGTGCTGGTGGGCGTGGGCGCGGTGGCCTTGACGGGTTGGCTGGTGCTCGACCCGCTGGTGGCGCTGGCGGTGGCGGCGAACATCGTGTGGACCGGTACGCGCATCCTGCGCGAGTCGGTCGCGGGCCTGATGGACGCGGCCCTGCCGGCGAGCGAGCAGGCGATCCTGCGCCGGCTGCTCGACGGTTATGCCGCGCAGGGGGTCGAGTACCACGCGCTGCTCACACGGCGCGCGGGCGCGCGCCGCTTCGTGTCGGTGCACGTGCTGGTTCCCCCGGAATGGTCGGTGCAGCAGGGCCACGACCTGCTCGAGCGCATCGAAGCCGAGATGCGGCGCGCACTGCCGCCGATCAGCGTGCTCACGCACCTCGAGCCGCTGGGCGACCCTGCAGCGATGGCGGACCAGGACCTGCATCGCAGCGGGGAGCCGCCGGCGGTTGTACCGGAGCCGGGTGGCAGGTAGTCTGCCTCCGTCTAACGACGGGGCACGGACACCGATGATCAGGCGACTGCTCGGCCTGTTGGGCATCGCGCGCGGTGAGCCCCGCGGCGCGGATGCGCGTAAGCGTGCCGCGGCCGGGACTGCGGCGAAGGCATCGGCCCGCGACTTCAAGGCTGTCGGCATCATCCCCGGGGCGCACTGCTGCGCCGCGGCTAAGAAGGCGTTCGGCCGCAAGTTCCTCGAGCGCGAGTCGCCGCGCGTGCCGCTGCCGGGTTGCACCTCGCCGCAGACCTGCCGCTGCCGATTCAAGAAGTATGTCGACCGGCGGCAGGATGACCGGCGTCACCCGTTCGGCGGTGCGTTCGGCTGGAACTCCGCCGCTGACGATCGCCGCAAGCGCCGCGGTCGCCGCTCCAGCGACAAATAGTGCACATGGACGAGAGCACCGCAGCATGACGACGACGATCGAAGCCGTGCGCACGCCGGACGGGCGCTTCGCAGCGCTGCCGGGCTTCCCCTTCGCGCCGCACTACCTGGACGAGTTGCCCGGCTACCCGCGCCTGCGGGTGCACTACCTCGACGAGCCGCCGGCCGCGGCGGCGAGCGGTCGCACCGTGCTGTGCCTGCACGGCCAGCCGACGTGGAGTTACCTGTACCGCAAGATGATCCCGGTGTTCACCGCGGCCGGGCATCGCGTGGTCGCGCCAGACTTCTACGGTTTCGGCCGGTCGGACAAGCCGGTGGCCGACGACGTGTACACGTTCAGCTTCCATCGCACGATGCTGCTGCGCTTCGTGGAGGCACTCGACCTCGAGCGCGTGACGCTCGTCGTGCAGGACTGGGGCGGTTTGCTGGGCCTCACGCTGCCGGTGGAGTTCCCGCAACGCATCGACCGCCTGATCGTGATGAATACCGGCCTCGGCGTGGGTCGGTCGCCGGGCCCGGGTTTCGACGCCTGGAAGGCGTTCGTCGCCGCGCGGCCGGATTTTCCCATCGGCGTGATGATGAAGCGGTCGGTGGCTGGGCTGAGTGACGCCGAAGCCGCCGCGTATGACGCACCGTTCCCGGATGCGACCTATCGTGCCGGAGTGCGGCGTTTCCCGGCGCTGGTGCCGGTGTCGCCAGAGATGGATGGGGCGGACGTGTCGCGCCGCGCCGCGCAGTTCTTCCGCGAGCAGTGGAGTGGACAGACCTTCATGGCGATCGGCATGCAGGACCCGGTGCTCGGCCCGCCGGTGATGCAGGCCCTGGCGCAGGTGATCCGCGGCTGCCCGCCGCCGCTCGAGTTGCCCGAGGCCGGGCACTTCGTGCAGGAGCATGGCCAGCGGGTCGCTGAGGCGGCGCTGGCGGCGTTCGGCGACGGTTAGCCATAATTGCAGCAAGCGACAGGGAGTTCAGTTGAAGCTCAAGGAAATGCAGGTACCAGGCTGCAAGGACGTGCAGCTCCATGGGCAGGCGTGGTTGCCGGACAGGGAGCCGACGGCCGTGCTCGTCATCTCGCACGGGCTCGCGGAGCACTGCGGGCGCTACGCGCAACTCGCGGAGCGGCTCGTGGTGGAGCGGGGCTACGCGGTCTACGCGCTCGACCATCGGGGCCATGGGCGCTCCGGCGGCGAGCGCGCCAACATCGGGCGCTTCCAGTACGTCGTCTCGGACCTCGGCACGTTTGTCGGGCGCGCGCAGCGGCAGCACCCGGACGCCCCCGCGTTCCTGCTCGGTCATAGCATGGGAGGGGCGATCGCCCTGGCCTGCGTGGTGCGCAATCCGGGCGGGCTGAAAGGGCTGGTGCTGTCGGCGCCGGCGCTGGCGTCCGGCCAGGCCGTGTCGCCGGCCAAGGCCTGGCTGGTGCGCCTGTTGTCGCGCGTGGCGCCGAACACCGGCGCGCTCACGCTGCCGGCGGATGCGATCAGCCGCGATCGCGCGGTGGTGCGCGCCTACGAGTCCGACCCGCTGGTGTTTCGTGGCGCGATTCCCGCGCGCACGCTGGTGGAACTGCTCGACGCGATGGCCGGCTTTGCGGACGCAGTGCCGAAGCTGCGCGTGCCGGTGCTGGTGCAGCACGGCACGGCCGACAGCCTCGTGCCGCTCGCTGCGGTGAAGCCGCTGTACGACCGGCTCGGCAGCCCGAAGCTGCGGACGGTCCGGCTGTACGAGGGCCTGTATCACGAGGCCTACAACGAGCCCGAGCGTGACCGCGTGATCGCCGACCTCGTGGCCTGGCTCGACTCGCATCGCTGACCGGGTCGCGCGCGACGGTGTCGCGGCACCGCTGGTCGTTCAGTTCGCCGGCCGCAGCGACGCGAGCAATGCGCGCGTCTCCGCCTCCACCTTTTGGGCGCCTTCGTCAAGCAGGTAGTCGCGGAACGTTGCCGCGGCCGGAGGCAGCCAGCGATTCGGGTGGTACACCACGTACCACGTGCGCTCGATCGGCGTGTGGTCCACGTCGAGCCGCACCAGCGCCCCGGTCTTCAGCTCCAGGAACAGCGTGTGCATCGAGGTGAGGCTGATGCCGAGCTGCGACATGACCGCGTGCTTGGCCATCTCGTTGCCGCTCACGGTGATGCGTTCGCGCGGCACGATGCGGTGCATGGCGAGGAACGCGTCGAGCATGGCGCGCGTGCCCGAGCCTTGCTCGCGCTGCACCACGCTCTCGTGGCGCAGTTCGATCGGCGCGATGCCGCGCGCTGCGGCCAACGGGTGACCGGGCCACGCGATGATCACGTGCGGATTGCTCGCGAACGGTTCGCGTACCAGCCGGCCGCCGGCCGCGGCCTCCGCTGTGCCGCTGTCCGCATCGCGGCCCATCAGGGCCAGGTCGACGTCGCCGTCGAGCACGTGCCGCGACAGTTCCTCGCGCGTCGACACGGCCATGTGGACCGCGATGCCGGGTGCGCGCCGCCGGAACTCGGCGAGCAGCGGCGGCAGGATGTGCGTCGCCGTGGCAAGGATGCCGAGGTGCAGCGTGCCGTCGTCGCGCTTGCGCAGTGCGTCCATCTCCTTGGCCAGCGCACCGAGGCGGGCGTGCACGTCGTTGGCCGCCGCAAGCGCGCGCTCGCCCGCCGCGGTGAGCCGCAGGCGGCGGCCGAGTCGGTCGAACACGGGCATGCCGAGGGTCTTTTCCAGCTGCTGCACCTGCTGGGTGATGCCCGGCCCGGTCATGTACAGGCGCCGGCCGGCCTGGGCCATCGAGCCGGTCTCGGCGACGGCCTTCAGAACCTCAAGCTGGCGCAGGCTCAGGTGGCGGGGTTCCATAAGCTAAGCTTATCAAAAAGCCAAAAAACCCTAAGTATCAATTAACCGATAGCCGTCCTAGAGTGGTTCCCACGGCGCCGCTGCTGCGCCGAGGAGGGCGGTTTCATGACGAAGACGGTCACATCCCCGGGTGCCGGGAAAGTGCAACGCACCACGGGTAACACGGCCACGCGCTACCAGGCCGGCGTGCTCAAGTACAAGGAAATGGGCTACTGGGTACCTGGCTACGAGCCCAAGGACACCGACCTGATCGCGGTGTTCCGCATCACGCCGCAGGAAGGGGTCGACCCCGAGGAGGCCGCGGCGGCCGTCGCCGGCGAGTCCTCCACCGCGACCTGGACCGTGGTCTGGACCGACCGCCTCACCGCCTGCGAGAACTATCGCGCCAAGGCCTACGAGGTGCGGCCGGTGCCCGGCATCGAGGGCCAGTACTTTGCCTGGGTCGCCTACGAGCTCGACCTGTTCGAGGAAGGCTCCATCGCCAACCTCACCGCCTCGATCATCGGCAACGTGTTCAGCTTCAAGCCGCTCAAGGCCGCGCGCCTCGAGGACATGCGGCTGCCCGTGGCGTACCTGAAGACCTTCAAGGGGCCGCCGACCGGGATCGTCGTCGAGCGCGAGCGACTCGACAAATACGGCCGACCGCTGCTCGGCGCCACCATCAAGCCGAAGCTCGGCCTGTCGGGCAAGAACTACGGCCGCGTGGTGTACGAGGCGCTGCTCGGCGGGCTCGACTTCACCAAGGACGACGAGAACATCAACTCGCAGCCGTTCATGCACTGGCGCGACCGCTTCCTGTTCTGCATGGAGGCGGTGCAGAAGGCGCAGGCGGCGAGTGGCGAGGTGAAGGGCCACTACCTCAACATCACCGCGGGCACCATGGAGGAGCTGTACAAGCGCGCCGAGTTCGCGCGCGACCTCGGCTCCTGCATCATCATGGTCGACCTGATCATCGGCTGGACCGCGATCCAGTCGATCTCCAACTGGGCGCGCGACAACGACATGATCCTGCACATGCACCGTGCGGGCCATGGCACCTACACGCGCCAGAAGAACCACGGCGTGTCGTTCCGGGTGATCGCCAAGTGGCTGCGCCTCGCGGGCGTCGACCACCTGCACACCGGCACCGCGGTCGGCAAGCTCGAGGGCGACCCGATGACCGTGCAGGGTTACTACAACGTCTGCCGCGACAGCTACACGAAGCAGGACCTCCCCCGCGGGCTGTTCTTCGACCAGGACTGGGCGGGGCTGCGCAAGGTGATGCCGGTCGCGTCCGGCGGCATCCATGCCGGGCAGATGCACCAGTTGCTGGATCTCTTCGGCGACGACGTGGTGCTGCAGTTCGGCGGCGGCACGATCGGCCACCCGATGGGCATCCAGGCCGGCGCGCAGGCCAACCGCGTCGCGCTCGAGACCATGGTGCTCGCGCGCAACGAGGGCCGCGACATCCGCAACGAGGGGCCGCAGATCCTCGCCGACGCGGCGAAGACCTGCCGGCCGCTCGAGGCCGCGCTCACGACCTGGAAAGACGTCACGTTCAACTATGCCTCGACCGACACGTCGGACTTCGTGCCGACCGTGAGCGTCGCCTGAGGAGACCGCCATGCGCATCACACAAGGCACCTTCTCGTTCCTGCCGGACCTGACCGACGAGCAGATCGCCCGCCAGGTGGACCACGCGCTCGCCCAGGGCTGGGCGGTGTCGCTCGAGTACACCGACGACCCGCACCCGCGCAACGTCTACTGGGAGATGTGGGGCATGCCCATGTTCGACCTGCGGAGTGCCACCGGGGTCATCGAGGAATTGCGCGAGTGCCGCAAGGCGCACCCCGACTGCTACATCAAGCTGAACGCGTTCGATTCGACGCGCGGCTTCGAGAGCATGCGGCTGTCGTTCATGGTGCACCGGCCGCCGGTCGAGGCGCGCTACAAGCTGCGCCGCGAGGAAGGGCCGGCGCGGCTCATCCGCTACACCATCGAGCGCGCGTAGCGCGCTGCGCGGGGCGGGCACGGCCATGGGCGAGTCGATCGACCTGCAGTCCCTGCTCGCGGAATCGGGCGTCGCCGCGGTGCTCGACGAGCTCGACCGCGAGCTGGTCGGCCTCGCCCCGGTGAAGACACGCATCCGCGAGATCGCCTCGCTGCTCGTGGTGGACAAGGCGCGCGCGGCGCTCGGCGTCGCGGGCGCCAAGCCCTCGCTGCACATGTGCTTTACCGGCAACCCCGGCACCGGCAAGACCACCGTCGCCATGCGCATGGCGACGATCCTGCACCGGCTCGGCCACGTGCGGAAGGGACACCTCGTGGCCGTGACGCGCGACGACCTCGTCGGCCAGTACATCGGCCACACCGCGCCCAAGACCAAGGAAGTGCTGAAACGCGCGATGGGCGGGGTGCTGTTCATCGACGAGGCCTACTACCTGTACCGCCCGGAGAACGAGCGCGACTACGGCCAGGAAGCCATCGAGATCCTGATGCAGGTGATGGAGAACCAGCGCGAGGACCTGGTGGTGATCTTCGCCGGCTACAAGTCGCGCATGGACACCTTCTTCCAGTGCAACCCGGGCCTCGGCTCGCGCGTGGCACACCACATCGACTTCCCCGATTATTCGGTCGAGGAGCTGCAGGCGATCGCCGAGGGCATGGTGGCGGGCCTCGGCCTGCGGCTGTCCGACCCGGCGCGCACGGCACTCGGCCAATACCTGGACCTGCGCCGCCTGCAGCCCAACTTCGCGAACGCCCGCTCGCTGCGCAATGCGCTCGACCGCGCACGGCTGCGTCAGGCGCGCCGCCTGCTCGAGGCGGGGCGGGTGGACGCCGACATGCTGATGACCATCGAGGCGGCGGACATTCGCGCCAGCCGCGTGTTCGACGCGGCGGCGACTGGCCGCACCGAGGAGGCCCCATGCTGAATCCCGGCTACACGACCATCTCCAAGTTCCTCATCCAGCAGGTGCCCGAGGGGCCGCACGGGCGCGAGCTCGCCGCGCTGCTGGTGGACGTGGCCGCGGTGATCAAGGCGATCTCGGCCGCCGTCGGCAAGGGCCCGCTGGTCGGCCTCGCCGGGCTCGCCGGCACCGAGAACACGCAGGGCGAGCAGCAGAAGCAACTCGACATCCTCGCTGACGAGCTGTTCGCGCGCGGCGTGGAGTGGAGCGAGCTGGTGGGCGCGCTCGCCTCGGAGGAGCGCGAGGACGTGCACTTCGTCGAGGGCGGCGGGCGCCTCGCGCTGGTCTACGACCCGCTCGACGGCTCGAACAACCTCGACGTCAACCTGCCGGTGGGCTCGATCTTCTCGGTGCTCGCGTTGCCCGACACCGCGCGCACCACGGGCGCAGTGCTGCAACCGGGCACGCAACAGCTCGCGGCGGGGTACGCGATCTACGGGCCATCGACGCAGGTCGTGATCACCGTGGGCCGTGGTACGCACGGCTTCACGCTCGACCGCGAGATCGGCAACTTCGTGCTGACCCACCCCGACATCCGCGTACCGGAGGAGGGGTCCGACTACCTGATCAACGCGTCGAACCGCCGCTTCTGGGAGCCGCCGGTGACGCGCTACGTCGACGAGTGCAAGGCCGGCAAAGAGGGGCCGCGTGGCCGCGACTTCAACACGCGCTGGGTGGCCTCGATGGTGGCCGACGTGCACCGCATCCTGCTGCGTGGCGGCATCTACATGTATCCGCGCGACCAGAAGGCCGCGAACCGCGAAGGGCGCCTGCGCCTGCTGTACGAGGCCAACCCGATGGCGATGATCGTCGAGCAGGCGGGCGGCCTGGCGTCGACCGGCCGCGGTCGCATCCTCGAGGTGTCACCCGAGCGCATCCACCAGCGCGTGCCGGTGATCCTTGGCTCGAAGGACGAGGTGACGCGCGTCGAGCGCTACCACGCGGAGTACGACCGGGGCGAGGACCAGCCCTACAGCTCGCCGTTGTTCGGCGAGCGATCGCTGTTCCGCAACGCCTGAGCGGATCCAACGGAGCACAGACATGTCGGCCAGACATCCCATCATCGCGGTGACCGGTTCCTCGGGCGCTGGCACCTCCACCGTCAAGACCACTTTCGAATGGATCTTCCGCCGCGAGAAGATCGATGCCGCCATCGTCGAAGGCGATGCGTTCCATCGCTTCGACCGCGTCGCGATGCGCCAGCAGATGAAGGAGGCCGAGGCGGCCGGCAACAAGAACTTCAGCCACTTCGGGCCGGAGGCCAACGTGTTCGGCGAGCTCGAGGAGCTGTTCAAGAGCTACTCGCTCTCCGGCCGCGGCCGCTCGCGCACCTACATCCACGATGCCGAGGAGGGCGCGAAGTACGGCGGCGAGCCCGGCACGTTCACCGAGTGGAAGGAGATCGGCGAGGGCTCCGACCTGCTGTTCTACGAAGGACTGCACGGCGCAGTGCAGACCGCCGAGCACGATGTCGCCCGGTATCCGGACCTGCTGATCGGCGTGGCGCCCTCGATCAACCTCGAGTGGATCCAGAAGCTGCACCGCGACCGGCGCACGCGCGGCTACTCGACGGAAGCCGTGGTGGACACGATCATGCGCCGCATGCCCGACTACGTGAACTGCATCGTCCCGCAGTTCTCGCGCACGCACATCAATTTCCAGCGCGTGCCGACCGTGGACACGTCGAACCCGTTTATCGCGCAGGACATCCCGACCGCGGACGAGAGCTTCCTGATCGTCCGCTTCGCCAACCCGAAGGGCATCGACTTCCCGTACCTGCTGTCGATGGTGCACGACTCGTTCATGTCGCGGCCCAACACTCTGGTCTTGCCGGGCGGCAAGCTGCCGATCGCGATGCAGATCATCCTGACGCCGCTGATCCTGCGGATGATGGACACGAAGAAGCGGGCCTACTGAGGCGCGGATCGGCTGGGCACCGTGGCGGCTGGCGCGGCCGCTAACGTGGCCGCAGCACCGCCTTCGCTGCGTCCAGCACGGGCAGCACGGTCGCCGCGACGCCCACCACGATTGCCCAGTCCGTGACGGTCAGGGCGAACGTGCGGAAGGGCGCCTGCAGCACCGGCAGGTACAGGACGAGCGCCAGCAGCATCACTTCCCACGCGACTGCCAGGTTCAGCCAGCGGTTGGCGAACGGCCGCCGCAGCACGGAAACCCGGTCCGAGCGATAGCTGTACGCCTTCAGGAACTGGATCAGCACCAGGGACACGAACGTCAGTGCCATCGCCTCGTGCAGTGGCCGGCCCGCGTGCAGCAGCCACGCGAACAGGCCGATGTTCACGATCATCGACCAGGCACCGCCGACGAGCATCAGTGCGACGACCCGCGGTCCGAAGATTCCGCCGTGTGGGTCGCGGGGAGGGCGCTGCATCAGGTCGGCCTCGGGCGGATCCACTGCCAGTGCCAACGCGGGCAGCCCATCCGTGGCCAGGTTCACGTAGAGGATCTGCACGGCTGTGAGCGGCAATGGCAAGCCGAGCAGGACCGTGCCCGCCATCAGGCCGATCTCGCCGACGTTCGACGACAGCAGGAACATCAGGTACTTCTTGATGTTGCCGAAGATGCCGCGGCCTTCCTCGACCGCGGCGACGATCGATGCGAAGTTATCGTCGGTCAAGGTCATTGCCGCGGCTTCACGCGCTACGTCCGTGCCGGTCACGCCCATTGCGATGCCGACGTCGGCCTTCTTGAGCGCGGGCGCGTCGTTGACGCCGTCGCCGGTCATGGCGACTACGTGGCCGCGCTGCTGCAGCGCCTCGACCACCCGCAGCTTGTCGGCAGGCGACACCCGCGCAAAGACATCGATCTGCGTCACCTCGCGCGCCAGCGCCGCGTCGTCGAGGGCGCCGAGCTCGGCGCCGGTGACCACCCGACCCTGCTTCAGCACGCCGATCTCGCGGGCAATGGACTCGGCCGTGAGCGGATGGTCGCCGGTGATCATCACCACCCGGATACCGGCTCGTTCGCAGGTCTCGAGGGCAGCGCGTGCCTCGGGTCGCGGCGGATCGGACATGCCGACCAGGCCAAGCAGCGTCATCTGCGACTCCGCCGTGGCGGGCGTGGCGTCGCCACGACTGGCGACGGCCAGCACGCGCAGCGCGTCGCGAGCCATGTGCTGCGCCGCCTCGAGGATGCGCGCCCGCGCGGGCGCGTCGAGCAGCACCGGTCCTGCCGCGGCCTGCTCGGCGCTGCACGCGGCGAGAATGACCTCGGGCGCCCCCTTGGCAAAGGCGACGACGCCCTCGCTGCCCGCATGCAGCGTTGTCATGCGCTTCGTCTCGGATGAGAACGGGATCTCGTGCACGCGGGGCAGCGCGGCGCGCAGGTCCGTCTTGTGCAGCCCGGCCTTGGCGGCCGCCACGACCAGGGCGCCCTCGGTCGGGTCGCCCCGGATCGTCCAGGAATCCTGCGTGGTGTCGCGCACCAGGTGCGCGTCGGAGGCGAGGGCGCCCGCCGTGAGCAGTTCGCGCACCTGTCCGCCCAGTGCGCCGGTGGTGCGCTGCGCCACGTCGAGTACCGCGTCGCAGCAGCGGAACTCGCCGTCCGGTGCGTAACCAGCTCCCGTAACGTCGATGAACTGGCCGGCCACGTACAGGCGACGAACCGTCATCTCGTCGCGCGTCAACGTGCCGGTCTTGTCCGTGCAGATCACCGACGTGCTGCCGAGCGTCTCCACCGCGGCAAGCCGCCGCATCAGGGCCCGGCGCCGCACCAGGCGCTGCACGCCCAGTGCCAATGAGATCGTGACGACCGCGGGCAGGGCTTCCGGCACCACGGCGACCGCGAGCGCGATGCCGAACACCAGCATCTCGATGAACGGTTGGCCGCGCACGAGGCCGAGTGCGACGATCAGTACCACGACCGCGATCGCGGCCCGGGCCAGCTGGCGTCCCAGCTTGTCGAGGTTCAGCTGCAGCGGCGTGCGGCCGACCTCGACGTCGAGCAGCATCTGCGCGATGCGGCCGAATTCCGTGCGCGGCCCCGTCGCCGACACCACTGCCAGGCCGCGCCCGTACGTCAGGACGGTCCCCGCATACACCATGTTGCGTCGCTCGGCGACCGCAGCGTCGGCGGCATAGAGCGTGTCGGCATGCTTCGGGATCGGCGTCGATTCGCCGGTGAGGGCCGCCTCCTGCGCCTTCAGGTTCACCGCCCGCACCAGCCGGCCGTCGGCGGCGATGCGGTTGCCGGCGGTGAGCACGAGCAGGTCGCCGGGCACCACGTCCCGCGCCGGCAGCTCGACCTCCGCTCCGTCACGGACGACGGTGGCGCGCGGGGCCGCCATCTCCCGCAGCGCATCGATGGCGCGCTCGGCCCGGAACTCCTGCACGAATCCGAGCAGCACGGCGAACAGCACGATCACCGTGATCGCGACGGCTTCGACGACGTGCCCGAGCAGCGCCGACAGTGCGGTCGCCACCAGCAGGATGACGATCAGCACGTTGCTGAACTGCGCGGCGAGCAACCGCCAGGGCGAGGTCCGATGGGCGGCCTGCAACGCGTTCGGGCCGACGCTCTCGAGCCGACGTCGCGCTTCCGCCGCCGACAGGCCGGTGCGGCTCGACCCGAGGCAGCGAATGACCTCCTCAGGGGCCTGCGCGTGCCACGACTGCACGACGTCGGGCATTATGCGGACGCGGGATGGAATATCGCGGCGAGCGCGGACTCGAGGTCGGGGTAACGGAAGCGGAAGCCGCCATCGAGCAGGCGCCTGGGCAGCATGCGGTCGCTCACCAGCAGCAACTCCGCCAGGTCGCCGAACAGCAACTTGAGCGCCGCCTCGGGCATCGGCAGCACGGTCGGACGACCGAGCGCCCTGCCCAGGGCGCGCGTGAACTCCGCGTTGGTCACCGGGTTCGGCGCACCGGCGTTGTACACGCCGCTGGCCCGCGGGTTCTCGAGCAGCCACTGGCAGATCGCAGCCAGGTCCTCGCGATGGATCCACGGCAACCAGTGGCGGCCCGAGCCGAGCCGTCCGCCCGCGCCCATGCGGAACGCGGGCAGCATCTTCGCAAGCGCACCACCGTCGCGATCGAGCGCCACCCCGATGCGCATGCGGCAGACGCGCGCGCCATGCGCCGTGGCGCGCTCGGCCTCCGCCTCCCATGCCGCGCACAGGTCGTGCGTGAATCCGGGCGTCGGCGGAGTGTCCTCGGTGATCTCACGGTCGCCCTGCTCGCCGTACCAGCCCACGGCCGAGGCGGAAATCAGTGCGGGTGGCGCGTGGCGTGCGCGACCGATCCACTCGACGATACTGCGGGTCACGTCGATGCGCGAGTCGAGCAGCAGCTTGCGCCGGCTGTCGGTCCAGCGTGCGTCGCCGATCGGCTCGCCGGCCAGGTTGACCACCGCACCGAACTCGCCTGCATCGAGGCCGTCGAGGTTGCGCACGGCGCGTGCCGCGCCCTTCGGCAGCCGGGGGCTCGATTGGCGCGACAGCACGACTATTTCGTGACCGGAACTCGCGAGCCGCGGGCACAGCGCCTGGCCAACGAAGCCCGTGCCACCGGTGATCAATACCTGCATCAGGATCTCCCGCAAATGCTGCTGGGTCAGCCGAAGATGCGCTTCATCACCGGCGACATGCGGCGCAGCCCGGCCACCGACGTGGCAGCGGCCACCCCGCCCATCATCGCGCCGGTGACGCCGCAGGACATCACGTCCTGGCCGGTGAGCCACAGCCCGGGCACCCGCGTGCGCGGCCGCAGCCAGCGCTGCTGCATGCGCGACGGGTCGTGGTCGAGGCCGTACAGCTCACCGCGCTCCCAGCCGCAGAACCACTGCATCGACAGCGGTGTGGACACCTCCCAGTAGTCCACCCGGCCGCGCACCTGCGGCACCTTGGCGTACAGCTGTTCGAGCAGGCGCTGGCCGTAGGCATCCTTGAGCGACTCGTAGTCGTCGCCGCGCTTGCCCCAGGTCTTGCCGGCCCAGGGTGCAAAAATCTCGTACGGCGCGGGCGCGACGATCTCGATGGTGGCCTTGCCGGGATGGCGCCGCTCGAAGTCCGGGTCCTTCGCCGAGGGAAACGACAGGTACACCACGGGAAAGCGGCCGGTCGGGTCGGCCTCGAACTGCGCCAGCGTGCCGTCGTAGTCGTTGTTCGGGTAGATCCAGAAGTTGGTCTTCGGCAGGCCGAGCTCGGCGGCGGTGGCCTCGAGGCCGATGTACACGCCGAGGTGGCCGATGCTCGGCTTCACCTTCGGCAGCAGCGCGTCGTAGCCGTGCGTGCGCGACACGTCCGGCGGCAGCAGCCGAGCGAAGGTATTGATCGCACCGGCATCCGAGATCACGCAGCGCGCCTCGATCTCGTGGCCGTCCGCCATGCGCACGCCGCGGGCGCGTCCGTCGCGAACCAGGATTTCGGCGACGCGCGCGTAGGTGAACACTTCGCCGCCGCTCGTCCGGATGCGCGGCAGGATCGTCTCCGCGATGCGCCACGCACCGCCCACCGGGTAGAAGCCGCCGTGCAGGTAGTGGCGCGCGATCAATGCCTGCACCACGAACGACGAGCGCTTCGGCGGCAGGCCCATGTCGCCCCACTGGCCGGTGAGCACCGCGATCAGCTCGGGGTCATCGGTCAGCTCGGACAGCACGTCCCACGTGGTGCGATCGAAGCTCTTCGGCAGCCGGCGGCGCAGCAGGGGACCCGCCAGCGCCGCGGCCCACGGCGGCAGCGTGCGGTCGAGCGCGAAAGTGCGCATGCCACGCGACACTTCGCTGAGCAGCTCGAGGTAGCGATCGATGGCCGCCGCTTCGCGCGGGAAGTAGCCGACGAGGTTGTCGCGGAAGGCCTCGCGCCCGGCCACGGCATCGTAGACGTTGTCGCCGATGAAGAAGCGGTCGTAATGCGCGTCCATCGGCGCCCAGGCGAGGTTGCCCTGGGTGAGGAAGTCCATCATGCGGCGCACGGTGGTCCGCGTGCCCATGTCGCCGATGTAGTGCACGCCGACATCCCACTCGTAGCCGGCGCGGTCGTAGCTGTGGGTGGCGCCGCCTGCGGTGTAGTGCTGCTCGAGCACGGCGACGCGCCAGCCGAGCTCGGCCAGCAGCGCCGCCGTGGTCAGGCCGCCGATGCCGGAGCCGATGATCAGAGCGTCGTAGGGGCCGTTCAGCCGGGACGGACGGTAGCGCTGGCCGATGCGGAGGGTGCTGGGCGTGAGGTTGCGCACCTCAGAAGCTTACCCCAACGGTCAGGCGGAACGTGCGCGGCTCGACGGGGTGGAAGTGGATGTCCGCCACGGGTGCCGCCTCGCCCGGGAGCTGCGACTCGTAGAAGTACGTGATGTCGTTGTCCTCGGCGTCGAGCACATTGAAGACCGCGAGCCACGCGCGCCAGCGCTCGTTGAAGCGGTAGCCCGCTTCGAGGTTGACGAGCAGGGTCGAGTCGGAACGGACGCCGTCGTCCTCGATGAGCGGCGCCGGGCCGAAGTAGCGCAGCCGCGCCCCGCCGAACCAGCCGTCGGGGCGGTGCACGGCGACGCCGAGCGAGGCGACCGACTCGACCGCACCCGGGATGTAGTCGCCGGCCGGGTCCGGATCCGTGAAGCGCGCGTGCACCCAGGCGTAGTCGGTGTCCACGATCAGCCAGTCGAGCGGGGTCCAGAACGCGCCGAGTTCCAGGCCGTAGCGGCGGGTCGCGCGGCTCGGCTCGGTGATGCCGCCGTCGCCCACGAACAGCAGCTCCGAGTCGATGTCGAGGCCCCACAGTGCGGCGTAGACCTGCAGCCCGGGCCACGCGGCCGAGCGCAGGCCGATCTCGGCTCCGGTCGCGGGCACCAGCGGGTCGACGCGATCCACGGGCGTCACGCCGTCCGTTGGGTCGACCCGGATCGTCGTGCCGCGCGCGTCGTTGCTATGGAACCCGCGACCGAAATTGACGAAGTACTCCGTCTCGGCCCAGGGCCCGAGCACGACCGTGAGCTTCGGCTGCGCGAGCGAGTCGCTGGCGCTGCCGGAGTTGGCGGCGAGGTTGCTGTCCACCTCGAAGTCGAAGTAATCGAAGCGCGCGCCGAGCTCGGTGCGCAGCCAGTCGTTCCAGCGCTGCTCGTGCGTGACGTAGGCTGAATAGCTCGTCTGCGCCACGTCGTCCTCGCGTACCGTCTCGCGCCGCACCGTTGCCGTCGTCAGGTGCAGGCCGACGGGCTCGATGTCGTCGCGGCGCAGTTCGACGCCCACGCGCAGCGTTCCGGGTGCCGCCGTGAGCGAGGCGGGCCAGGCATGGTCGAAGCGACCGCCGAACACGCTGCGATCGTCGTACTGCTCGAACTGGTCGCCGTTCACCTGGTCGAGCGCGTAGGTGAAGTTCGAGACGAGGTCGAGGTGGTAGTCCATGGCGTAGACGTTCGCCGTCCAGCCGCGGCCGTCCGTGTCCTGCGACCAGGCGTCGAACGACACGCTGTAGCGGTGCGACTCGCCACCGTCGGTCGGGTCCACGTAGCCGAAGCGGCCGATGCAGAACGGGATCTGCTCGCAGCCGCTGCGCGTCGCGCGCTCGGGGATCTGGTCGGTGCTGTCCCACTCGCCATCGTAGGCCATGCCCGTCACTGCGAAGCCGCGCGCGGCGTCGCCGCGCGAGTACTTCGCCAGGCCGTTCCACTTGCGAAAGTCCTGCGGCAGGTCCCACGGACCGTCCGCGTGCGAGTAGTCGAGGCCCATGAGCAGCGTGCCGCCACCGACCTCGGGAGATGCCGCGAGCAGTGCGCGGTAGTAGGCGTCCTCGCCGATGGTCAGGCTCACCTGCGGGCCGTCGAGCCGGCGGCGGTAGAGGATGTCTGCCGCGCCCGCCGCTGAGAAGTTGCCCTGGTCGGCGAAGTAGGGGCCCTTGCGGTAGCGCACCTCGTCGACCAGTTCCGGGATCAGGAAGTTGATATCGGCGTAGCCCTGGCCGTGCGCGTGGGTGGGCATGTTGACCGGGATGCCGTCGACGCTCGTGGCGAAATCGGTGCCGTGGTCGAGATTGAAACCCCGCAGGAAGTACTGGTTCGCCTTGCCGTCGCCGCTGTGCTGCGTGACGATCAGGCCGGGCACGACCTCGAGCACCTCGCCGGTGCGCAGCACCGGCCGGCCCTCGAGCTGGATGGCGGGCACGATGCCTTCGCTCGCAGCGCGCGACTCGCCGACGAGTCCGATGCGGCGTGCGGTCACGACGACCTCCTCGAGCGACGTGGACGTCGGGATGCCCGAGGCGGACGCCAGCAGCGGCAGCGCCGCCAGCACCGCGCCCGCGGCTTCCGCGGCAGAGCATGAATTGCGCTGATCCGTCCCCTTGACCATCATCGCTCCCGCAGCGTGGCCGTTCCCCGGCGTGCCGGACAGACTCTAGGCCAAAGTATGATGTTTTTTAAATAAGTGCATACCGTGACCCGGTAGCCGAGGAGCGCACATGCAGCGTACGACGATCACCCTCGACGACGACCTGATGTCCCGGCTCGACGAGTACATGGCGGACCGGCAGTACGCCAACCGGTCCGAGGCGATCCGCGACCTGGTGCGCGCCGGCCTCGAGCAGGCCACGCTCGGCGCGTCCGCGCAGGCACAGTGCGTCGGCGCGGCCATCTATGTGTACGACCACGAGGCGCGCGACCTGTCGCGGCGCCTCACCCGTGCGGCGCACGATCACCACGACCTGTCGCTAGCCACGCTGCACGTGCACCTCGACCACGACAGCTGCATGGAGGTGACGGTGCTGCGCGGTGCAGCCGGCGACGTGCGCCACTTCGCCGACCACGTTATCGCCGAGCGCGGCGTGCGCCACGGACGACTGGTGCTGGTGCCGGTGGAGGAGCGCTTCGAGACCCACACCCACGGTGGGCCGCTGGCCGCGCCGCACAAGCACCTCCACGTGCGCCGCCGCTGAGCCGCGGCGGCCTCCCCCGATGCAACAACTGGTCACCTGGGCCCGCGACGCCTGGCCCTACCTGTTCACAGTCCTGTGGATCGGCAGCGCGACGTGGGTGACGGTGGATGCCGTGCTGCGCAAGCGGCATGCACACGCGGCCGTGGGCTGGATCGGGCTGGCGTGGCTCGCGCCGATCACCGGCGCGCTGGCCTACTACCTGCTCGGCATCAACCGCATCCATCGCCAGGCCACGGCGCTCGAGCGTCGCGCCGCCGCGGCCCCGGCCGGCAGCGCGAGCGGCGCACTGCCACCGGTGAGTGGTACCTCCGCGTTCGATCCGCGCCACGCAGGTTTCGCGGGACTGGTGCGGCTCGGCGAGCGCGTGACGCGCCGTCCGCTGTACGAAGGCAATCACATCGAGCCGCTGGTGGACGGCGATGCCGCCTATCCGGCGATGCTGGCGGCGATCGATGCGGCGCAGCGCTCGATCGGCATGGTGAGCTACCTCTTTGACAACGATTTCGCAGGGCACATGTTCCGCGATGCACTGGCGCGCGCGGTGGCACGTGGCGTCGAGGTGCGCGTGCTGATCGACGACGTCGGGTCGCGCTACACGACTCCGACCATGGTGGGCGAGCTGTACCGCGCGGGCGTGCCGGTGGCCGCGTTCCTGCCGACGCGGGTGCCGCGTCTGTTCCAGTACGCCAACCTGCGCAACCACCGCAAGATCATGGTCGTGGACGGGCGCCTCGGCTTCACCGGCGGCATGAACATCCGCGCCGGCCACTGGCGTGCGCGGAGCCCCAAGGACGCGCTGCGCTGCGTGCACTTCCGCGTCAAGGGCCCGGTGGTCGCAGACATGCAGCAGGTGTTCACGACCGACTGGGCGTTCACGACCGGCGAACGGCTGACGGGCGACGCATGGTTCCCGCCGCTGGCGGAGTGCGGCACGGTGGCGGCACGCGGCGTGCCGGACGGGCCCGACGACGACATCGACAACCTGCCGCAGCTGCTGCACGGTGCGCTGGCGGTGGCCACGCGCCGTGTGCGCATCGCGACGCCGTATTTTTTGCCGGACGACGGCCTGCTGCGCGCGCTGCAGGTTGCCGCGCTGCGCGGTGTCGAGGTAGACGTCCTGTTGCCAGAACGCAGCAACGTGCCGCTGATGGACTGGGCGATGACGCCGCAGCTGCCCTGGCTGCTAGAGGCCGGGTGCCGCATCCACCGCGTCCCTGCGCCGTTCGACCACAGCAAGCTGTGCGTGGTGGACGGCGCCTGGTGCCTGGTCGGCTCCACTAATTGGGACGCGCGCAGCCTGCGCCTCAACTTCGAGTACAACCTCGAGTGCTACGACCGCGGGCTCGCCGCGCAGCTCGACGCCATCATCGACGACAAGATTGCCGTCGCGCATGTCTTGCAGCGCGAGGAGCTCGACGGGCGATCGCTGCTCGTGCGTCTGCGCGACGGCCTGACGCGCCTCCTGTCACCCTACCTGTAGCAGCCCGGCCGCGAGGCCGGCGTACAGCAGCAGCGCGCCGACACATTCGACGGCGAGCGCACCGGCGGGCGCCAGCCGGCCCTGCATCACCGCACCGATCAGCCACAGCACGCCGAGGACGGCGAGTGCCGCGACGGCGAGCGTTGCGAACGGCAGCTGGTCCGCGTACCAGAGCAGCGCGGTCGCGCCGCACAGCACCGCCACGAAATGCACGAGCACGAATGCCTGTGCCGTACGACCCAGCGGCGGGTCGTAGCGCCGCACGCGGCTCACCTCGAACGCAGGCTTGTGCCGGGCTGCACCGTCGGCGAGTGCTGGCTGCCAGCCTGGCGGCATGAGCCACACGGCCAGCTTGTCGCGCCAGCGGGGCAGGGCGCGCGACTTGCGGGCGAGGTTGGCGTACACCTCGAAGTTCGCCCACAGCGGGTCCCACGAGTCGAGCGGGGCGCGCGTGCCGTACACGCATCGCTCGCTTTCCTCGACGAACGTGCCGAACAAACGGTCCCAGAGCATGGTGATGCCGCCGTAGTTGCGGTCGATGTAGCGGTCGTTGACTGCGTGGTGCACGCGGTGATTCGACGGCGAGCCGAACCAGCGGTCGAACCAGCCGAGCGAGCCCACCTGCTCGGTGTGGATCCAGTACTGGTACAGCAGGTTCACGACCGCGGCGACCACGAACACCTCGGGCGGGATGCCGGCGATCGCCATGGGCAGGTAGAAGATCCAGCCGAGCAACGCGCCGGAGCTGGTCTGGCGCAGCGCCGTCGAGAGGTTGTACTCCTGGCTCTGGTGGTGCACGACGTGCGCCGCCCAGAACACCGCGCTTTCGTGGCCCAGGCGATGGTTCCAGTAGTAGCAGAAGTCGTAGGACACGATCGCGAGCACCCACACCCACCACTGCTCGGCCGGCAGCTGCCACAGTGCGGCGACGGAGTACACCGCGGCGTAGATGCCGACGACCAGCAGCTTGGTGAAAAGTCCCACCACCTGGCTCATGACGCCGAGGCTCAGGCTGTTCACGGCGTCGTTGAGGCGGTAGTTGCTGCGGCCGCGTACACGGCCGAGCAGATACTCGAGCGCGATCAGCGCAAAGAACACCGGCGTGGCGATGGCGATGGTCTTGCCCATGATCTCGGCTCAACCCTCCTGGTGCCAGTCGCGCGAGCGCTCGACGGCACGCTGCCATTGGTGCAGGCGCGCCGCGGCAGCATCGCGCGGCATCGCGGGCTCGAAGCGCCGGTCCACCTGCCAGTTGGCGGCCACCTCGTCGGTCGAGCCCCAGAACCCGACCGCGAGACCGGCCAGATACGCGGCGCCGAGCGCCGTGGTCTCCGTCACCTTCGGGCGCACGACCGGCACGCCGAGCAGGTCGGCCTGGAACTGCATCAGCAGGTCGTTGCTGGTCGCACCGCCGTCCACGCGCAGTTCGACGAGCGGCTGGTGCGCGTCGCGCTGCATGGCGAGCAGCACCTCGGCGCTCTGGAACGCGATCGCCTCGAGCGCGGCGCGCGCGATGTGCGCCCGCGTGGTGCCGCGGGACAGGCCCACCATGGTGCCGCGCGCGTAGGCATCCCAGTGCGGGCTGCCGAGCCCGGTGAAGGCGGGCACCAGATACACGCCACCGGCGTCGGGCACCGTGGCCGCGAGTGCCTCGACGTCCGACGAGCGCTCGATGATGCCGAGGCCGTCGCGCAGCCACTGCACGACCGCACCACCGACGAACACCGCGCCCTCGAGCGCATAGTGGCGCTCGCCGAGGTGCCACGCGATCGTGGTGAGCAGACGGTTGGCCGAAGCCTGCGGCTCGCGCCCGGTGTTCATCAGCACGAAGCAGCCTGTGCCGTAGGTGTTCTTGGCCATGCCGGGCGTGAAGCACGCCTGGCCGAACAGCGCCGCCTGCTGGTCGCCGGCGATGCCGCCCAGCGGCACCTCGTGGCCGCCGAGCACCGCAAACGCCTCGCCGTGCGGCAGCGAGGACGGCACGACGCGTGGCAACACGGCGCGCGGGATGCCGAGCAGGTCGAGCATGTGGTCGTCCCACGCACCGGTGCGGAGGTCGAGCAGCAGCGTGCGGCTTGCGTTCGACGCGTCGGTGACGTGCTGCGTGCCCCGCGACAGCTTCCAGGCGAGCCAGCTGTCGATGGTGCCGAACGCGAGTTCGCCGTGCTCGGCCCGTCGGCGCAGCGACGGTTCGCTGTCGAGCAGCCAGGCGAGCTTGGTGCCGGAGAAGTACGGGTCGAGCAGCAGGCCGGTGCGACGTGCGACCTCCGGCTCGTGGCCCGCAGCCTTGAGGCGCGCGCACACGTCGGCGGTGCGCCGGTCCTGCCAGACGATCGCCGGCGCCACCGGCCGGCCGGTGGCGCGATCCCAGAGCACCGTGGTTTCGCGTTGGTTGGTGATGCCGACCGCCGCGACGTCGGCGTCCGTGGCACGCGCGCGGGCCAGCACCTCTGTGATCGTCGCGGCCTGCGTCGCCCAGATCTCCTCGGCGTCGTGCTCCACCCAGCCCGAGTGCGGGAAGTGCTGCGTGAACTCGCGCTGCGCAGTCGCGACGATGCTGCCGGCATGGTCGAACAGGATCGAGCGCGAGCTGGTCGTGCCCTGGTCCAGGGCGAGCACGAATCGTTTCATGGGGCGGGTCCCGCGGCCGGCAGCGGGTGATGCTGCAGCCAGGCGTCGAGCCGTGCGGCGCTGTCAGCCGGAACGTGCAGCGCGAGCTTGCTGCGGCGGTAGAGGATGTCCTCGGCCGTCATGGCCCATTCCTCGCGCCGCAGGTAGTCGATCTCGCGCGCGTGCAGCCCTGGCAGGATCTCTTCGCCGAGGTCGGCCAGCGAGGTCGCACCGTCGAGGATGCGCCCGGCGCGCGAGCCGTAGGCCCGCGCATAACGGCGCAGCAGTGCTGCGGGCATCCACCGGTAGCGCTCGCCCAAAGCGCGCAGGAAAGCGTCGAAATCGGCTTGCGGCAGGTCGCCGCCCGGCAGTGGCCGCGTGGCGGTCCAGTGCGGCGCGCGGCACTGCAACTGCGGCGCAAGCAGGTCGAGCACATCCTCGGCCAGCCTGCGGTAGGTGGTCAGCTTACCGCCGTAGATCGACAGCAGCGGCGGGCCGTCCGTGTCGACGTCGAGCACGTAGTCGCGCGTCACGCTGGTCGCGCGGTCCTTCGGGTCGGCCAGCAGCGGTCGCAGCCCGGCGAAGGTCCACTTCACGGCGCTGCGTGCGAGGTCACGCGAGAAGTAGCGGTTGGCCATTGCCAGCAGGTACTCGATCTCGGGTTCCGCGATCGCCGGCGTGGCGAGGTCACCCGTGTAGTCCATCTCCGTGGTACCAATCAGCGTGTAGTCGCCCTCGAACGGGATGGCGAACACGATGCGGCCGTCGGCGCCCTGGAAGATATAGGCGAAATCGTGCGCGAACAGCTTCGGCACGACGATGTGGCTGCCCTTCACCTGGCGCGGATGGTGGCGGGCGGGCAGCGGCGTGGCCTCGTCGAGGAAGCGGTCCACCCATGGGCCCGTGGCGTTGACCACGGCACGCGCCTCCACCCGAGTGGTGCCGCCGTGGACAGGTGCGAGCGTCGCGAGCCAGCGGTCGCCGTGCCGCTCGATGCGCGTGCAACGCGTGCGCGGCATCACCGTGGCGCCGTGCTCGTGCGCATCCTTCACCGTGAGTACCACCAGGCGGGCGTCGTCCACCCAGCAGTCGGAGTAGACGAAGCCCCACTTGTAGCGCGGATCGAGTGGTTCGCCGGCGGGGTGCCGATGCAGTCGCACGCCCTGCGAATCCGGCAGCACGCGGCGGCGGGCGAGGTGGTCGTAGAGAAACAGTCCGGCGCGGATCATCCACGCCGGGCGCAGGTGCGCATCGTGCGGCAGCACGAAGCGCAGCGGCCAGCAGATGTGCGGCGCCGACGCGAGCACGATCTCGCGCTCACGCAACGACTTGCGCACCAGGGCGAAATCGTAGAACTCCAGGTAGCGCAGGCCGCCGTGGATCAGCTTGGTGCTGGCGGACGAGGTGTGCGCGCCGAGGTCGTCCTGCTCGCAGAGCAGGGTGCGCAGGCCGCGCCCGGCCGCGTCGCGCGCCACGCCCGCGCCATTGATGCCGCCGCCCACCACCAGCAGGTCGAACGCCGGCGCTGCAGGCGCATCAGTCATAGAGCAGCACGTCCTCGCGTTCGCCGCGCCACGCGTCCTCGTCAGGCACCGCCAGCGCATCGAGGTCGGCAGGCGTCGCCGATGGATCATCGACCCAGCGACGCAGCAGCTCGCTGCCGTTGATCAGGTCGATGGCGAGGCGGTTGCGCTCGTACTCGTAAGGGAAATCGCGCCACAGTTCGTAGTCCGGCTTGAGCCTGCGCAGCGCCTTGAACGCGAGCGCCTGCGCGCGCCAGGGCCTGAACGCCGCGTGATCGTAGCCGCCGTCCTCGACGTGCAGTTGCAGGCCGGCGCAGAGGCGGCCTGAATGCTTGTGGAACGTAGGCTCGAACCAGCACTGACGCGGCCGGCAGCCGCGCAGCCATTCCGGGGCCAGCCGCTGCATCTCGGCCAAGATCGCCGGCACGTCCAGATCCGGAGCGCCGAACAGCTCGAGCGGCCGCGTCGTGCCGCGGCCCTCCGACAGCGTCGTGCCTTCGAGCATCACGGTGCCCGCGTAGCAGCGGGCCATCGACAGGTTCGGCGCGTTGGGGCTCGGGTTGACCCACGTGCGCTCACCGAGCGGCCAGCCGAAGCCAGGCGCACGGTCGGGCTGCCAGCCCTGCATCTCGATCACGCGATACTCGAGGTCGAGCCGCAGCCGCCGGGTGAACCAGTGCCCCAGCTCGCCGAGCGTCAGGCCGTGGCGCATCGGCATCGGGCCGGCGCCGACGAAACTCTCCCAGCCATTGCGCAGCGTGAGCCCCTCGACCGGGCGGCCAACCGGGTTCGGGCGATCGAGTACCCACACCGCCTTGCCGTGCTGCGCGGCCGCCTCGAGCACGTAGCGCAACGTGGTGATGAACGTGTAGATGCGGCAGCCGAGGTCCTGCAGGTCGACGAGCAGCACGTCGAAGGTGTCGAGCATCCCCGCCGTGGGTCGGCGCACCTCGCCGTACAGGCTGAACACCGGGATGCCGTGCACCGGGTCGCGGAAGTCCGCCGACTCCACCATGTTGTCCTGCTTGTCGCCGCGCAGGCCGTGCTGCGGGCCGAACGCCGCAGTCAGCTGCACGTCCCCGAGCGCGGCGATGGCGTCGAGCGCGTGCTCGAGGCGGGCGGTGACCGAGGCCGGATGGGCCAGCAGCGCCACCCGACGGCCGGCCAGCGGTCGCCGCAGCGCCGGATCCGCCAGCAGCCGGTCGAGGCCGAAGCTCACCATGGTGGCGTGCGCTCGATGCGCAGCACGAAGCCCGCCGGGTCGTGGAAATCCGGGCGCTCGCCGGGATGGGCCAGCGCCCAGTAGGAGTGACCGCCGTCCGCGCGCTCGATCACGGCGGACAAGCCGAGCCGCAGCACCGAGTCGCCCGGTAGCGCGAGCAGCGTCTCGCGCGACACCACCGCCTCGAGCGCGATGCGGTCGTCGGTGATACTGACCGCCACCTGCGGTGGCAGCGCATGTTCGAGCATGGCCATGCCCTCACGGTAGGAGGTGAAGCCGTAGGCCGCCCATGCCGTCGACGGCGAGAAATTGAACTCGCAGTAAGCGGTAGACGCCTCGCCGGCGATGAACGCCTCGAAGCACGTGTGGCGCCACAGGCCCTCGACCGGGCGCGACGGCGCAGGCGCGGGCAACGCGATGCGGCGCACGTCGCCGTCGACGAAATAGCGCAGGCGCAGCCCGCCGTCGTCGCTGGTCGAGATCTCGACGTCGATGCGACGCACCGCGCCCGCCGGCGCCGTGCCGGGGTGGCGCAAGAGCTCGACGCGACGCTGCGGGGCGCGGTTCATGGTTCGATGATAGCCGGTCAGATCGGGGCGAGCAGGCTCGGGTCCGGCCGCTCCAGCCAGCGCAGCACCGCCTCCGCGAAGCGCTCGCATTCGCCGATCGCCCGTTCCCAGTCGCGGATGCGCGCCGCGTGGTCCTGCCCGTAGCGGTAGAAATCCTGCCGGTCCGGCAGCTTGCCGTTCGGCAGCCGGGCGAGGAACGCGGGCGAGGGCGCCACCAGCAGCATGTCGTCGAGCCAGGGGTGGCCGCGTGGCGCCTTGCGCCACGGCAGGTGCTTGTCGAGCCAGCCCGGCGTCACGTAGTCGTTGAAGTGCGGATAGAAGACGATGCGGCGGCGGTCTCCGGCGCGCGTCAGTTGCGGGTAGGGCAGCAGCAGGTGGTAGTCCACCAGCGCCCCGTCCCAGTAGCCGCCGGCCGGCGCGCCCGCGATGTCGCGCACCGGCGTGCAGACGAGCGGGATGGTGCCCGAGGCGAGCAGTGCAGCGGCGGCGTTGTCCGGCTCGAGGGGCACGCGCACCAGCCCGAAGGCGTCGAACGGCTGCTGCAGGAAGCCGGGGCGGCCGGCGACGAACAGCACCCGCTCCAGGTAGCTCGCGAGCCGCGTGCGCGACACGGCGTTGGTCAGCGTGGCGCGCGCGAACGCGAGCTTCGATTCCGTGTTCGCCAGCGGCCCGCGGGCACGGGAGGTGATGATCGTGAGCGCCACGCCGTCGCGTACCTCGAGCGGCTGGCCGCCGAGCACCGCGCGCGCGATTTTTGCGATGGCCACGGCCACGTCCTGCGGGCTCGGCCGCTCGACGTAGTTCTGGTCGCGGACGTACGCATGCACCAGCCGGTCGAGGGCTGCGGCCGGGTCGGGCTGGGCCAGCGCCGCCATGCGCCAGGCACCGACCGAAGCGCCGATCAGTTCCAGCTCGAGGCCGGGCCGGTCGAGCCATTCGCGGTAGAACAGCTTGTCGAATGGGATCAGCGCGAGGCCCTTCGGGCCGCCGGCGGCGGCAGGGATGCAGGCGATGTCGGCCGGTGCCAGGCCGTGCTGCCGTACGTGCGCCAGCGCGCCGGGCCCGGCCCGGAAAGAAACCAGTGACGCCTCGCTCACGGACGGTAAGATGGCGCGCGACCCGAGGCGCCCAACTCCATGATCAAAGTACTGCTGCTCATCGTCGTCGTCCTGATCGGCTACGTGCTGTACCTGCGCACGAACAAGCGGCGCTGAGCGCCCGTCGGCTGCCAAGCATAGCGTGCCGCGCCGGGTCGCGGCTCAGAGCAGGTCGCGCAGCCGGTACCACGCCATCGCCAGCACCAGTGCCGGCGTGCGCAGCCAGCGCCCACCCGGGAACGGGTGGTGTGTCAGTCCGCCGAACAGGTCGAAGCGCTCCGCCTGCCCGGCGACGGCCGCCGCCGCCAGTCGCCCGGCCATGCCGGCGAGCGCGATGCCGTGCCCGGAAAAGCCCTGCAGGTAGTACAGGTTGCCATCGAGGCGACCGAAGTCCGGCGTCCGGTTCATCGTGATGTCCACATAGCCGCCCCAGACATAGTCGAGCCGGGTGCCGGCCAGCTGCGGGAACACGCGCCGCATTCGCGCACCGGTGGCGCCGCCCGTGTCGCGCCCATCGATGCCCGAGTAGCTCACCCGCCCGCCGAACAGCAGGCGGTGGTCGGCCGAGCGACGGAAGTAGTCGAGCACGAAGTTCACGTCGGCCACCGCAATGTGCTCGCGGACCAGCGCCGCGATGCGTTCCTCGCCGAGCGGCTCCGTGGCGACGACGTACGTGCCCACCGGCATGACGCGCCAGTCGCTCGGCACGTGCAGCCCGGCCACGTAGCCGCCGCGCGTCAGCACGGCGTGGCGTGCGGTGACCGTGCCGCGCGGCGTCACGAGGCGCAGCGGGTCGCCGCGCTCGATGCGCGTCACAGGTGAGTCTTCGCAGATGCGCGCGCCAGCGGCGGCGGCCGCCTGCGAGAGGCCAAGCGTGTAATTGAGCGGGTGCAGGTGGCCGCTGCGCGGATCGAGCAGTCCGGCGCAGTAGCGCGTGGTCGCGAGCAGCGCTTCGACGCCGTCGCGCTCGAGGAAGCGCGGCGAGTGGTAGTCGTACTGCCCGGCCAGTTCAGCCTGCAGTTCGAGCAGTTCCCGACGTTGGCGCGGCTTGGTGGCCACGTGCAGGTGGCCCCAGTGCAGGTCACAGTCGATCGCGTGGCGTGCGACCCGTTCGCGCACGAACTCGAGTGCCTCGACCGACACGCCCCACATGCGATGTGCGACGTCCGGGCCGACCTGCGCGGCAAGGTTGGACATCGCGGTGCTGTAGCCGAAGATCGCCTGTCCGCCGCTGCGGCCGGACGCACCCCAGCCGACACGCTCGGCTTCGAGCAGGATCACGCGGTAGCCCCGCTCGGCGAGCTCGAGCGCCGTGGCGCAGCCGGCGATGCCGGCGCCGATCACGCAGACGTCGCAGGTCGCATCGCCATCGAGGGGGCCGTGCCCCGGTGTAGCATTGGCCGAAGCCGCGTAATACGAACGCACGTGCGGCATGCAGTCGAGGGTAGCACCGTGACGAGTTGGAGTCCGTACCTGTTGTGCTCGGTGGCGGTCGCCGGCCTGCTGTGGGCCGAGCGCCGCGGTTCGTCCACCGGCCTGTGGCTCACCAAGCCGATCGCCTCGCTGGCCTTCATCTGGGTCGGGCTCGCCGCGGGTGCGCTCGAGACGACCTACGGCCAGCTGATCCTGCTCGGGCTGGTGCTGTGCCTGCTCGGCGACGTGCTGCTGATCCCGCACGACCGCCCGGCAGTATTCCGCGCTGGCGTGTTCGCCTTCCTGCTCGGCCACGTCGCCTATTCAGCGGCATTCCTCACGCGACCGCTGGACCTGTTCGGGCTCGCCGCGGGCGCGGTGCTGCTCGTCGTCGTGGTCGGCGGCACGTTGCTCTGGCTCGGCCGCGCGCTGCCCCGCGACATGGTGTGGCCGGTGCGCGTGTACATGGTGGTGATCGGCGTGATGGCGACGCTTGCCTGCGGCGTCACCGCGGCGGGCGGTCCGTGGGCCGTGGCAGTGGGCGCGCTGGCATTCACCGCATCGGACATTTCCGTGGCGCGCGACCGTTTCGTGCAGCACGAGTTCCTGAACCGCGCGTGGGGGCTGCCGTTGTATTACGCGGCGCAGCTGTTGCTCGCGGTCACGCCGGCGCTGATCTGAACGCAGATGCTGCAACCCGATTCGAGCCTGCCCGACGTGCCGCTGCATCCCGCGCCCTGGGACCTGCGCGGCTCCGGCTGGATGGTGGTGCTCAAGCTGCCGCCCGGCTCGCCGGCTCGCGATGCCTTCCTGCCAGCGGATCTCGCCGGTCGCGGGCGCAGCCTCGCCTCGTGCCTGGTGTACGTGGACTACACGCAGTCGGGTTGCGGCCCGTACCGCGAACTGCTGTTCCTGCCAGGGGCCTGTCCGTTCGGCGACGGCCGCCGTCACTTCACGATCAGCCGCATCCTGGTGTCGACCTGGGACAGCGTGGTCAACGGCCGCAACAACTGGGGCATCCCGAAGGACCGGGCCGACTTCGCAGTGACAACGGATACGGCCGCGCGCGAGCAGTGCGTGCGGGTCACCAGCGACGGCCGTGAGCTGTGCGAGCTGCGCTTCGGCGCCGTCCGCTTCGCGCCGCGACTGCCGGTGAACGGCGGGCTCGTCCCGGCGTCGTTGCGTACGCTGGCGCAGCGGTTCCGCGGCCGCACCTATTACTATGCTCCTCAGGCCCGCGGCTGGGTGCGGCCCGGGCGCCTGCTGTCATGGCGCTTCGATGCGGAGCTCTTTCCGGACCTCGCCGGCGCCGCCGCGGTCGCGACGGTGCGCGTCGAGTCGTTCCGCATGACGTTTCCCGTGGCACACATCGACTGAGGAGGCCCGCTGATGAACCACTCGATCCGCAGCCGTTGCGTGTCCGCGCTGGCCGGCGTCGCCTGCGTGTCCGTGGTGCTGCTTGCGGGTTGCGCCTCGGCTCCTGGCACGCAGTCGCCGCCCGAGCCGGAATTGCGGCTGCAGGCGGCAGGTGCGTTCGAGCTGCCGCGCGATTGCGAGCCAACCGGCGGTGCTGTGTACCGCACGCATTATGTCGTGCAACCCGACGGCAGCGTGGCGCAAGCCGCAGCGGAGTCGGGTTCGGGATGCGTACAGGACGCATTGCTGCGCTGGGTCGCCACGTTCCAGTATCGCCCTCTGGCCGGGCCGGTCCCGGCTACGCTCGACTGGATGGCGGTGACTGCGCGACGCGGCACCTGAGCGCGCGCCCGTCAACCGCCGCCGCCGATGCGCGTTGTTTCGCGGAGTAAGGGCACTGCAGTCCCCGGAGGACGAACGATGAATGTTTCGCGTGGAATGATCCTGGCGGCCGCCGTGAGCGCGCTGCTGGTGGGTGGCGCCGCCGACGCGGCCAAGAAAAGGAAGGGCCCGATGCCGGTCGCGCCGCCGGCGGCGAGCGTTGCCCAGGGCAGCGCGCCGGCCGGGCAGTGCAACGGCCCCGGCCCGATGGGCGCGGCCCTCGGGCTCGGCCTGATGGACCGGTTCGACGAGATCGACACCGACAAGAACGGACAGCTCAGCAAGGCCGAGCTGCAGGCCGCTATCGACAAGGGACGCGAGCAGTTTAAGGCGCAGGTAAAGGAGCGCTTCACCGCGGCGGACAGCAACGGCGACGGCAAGCTGACCAGGGAGGAGGCCAAGCTGGGCGCGCCGCAGGTCTTCGAGCACTTCGAGTTCATCGACGCCGATAGCGACGGCTTCGTGACGCTCGCGGAACTCGAGGCGCTGCGCGACCGGGAGCAGATGCGCCTGCGCATCCTCGAGCGCGTCAAGCAGGCCGACACGGACGGCAACGGCAAGCTCGACCTGGTCGAGGTGCAGGCCGCATTCCCGGGCCTCACCCAGCAGCGCTTCACGCAGATGGATCGCGACGGCGACGGATATCTGACGCCGGGCGACTTCATGCGCCCGGGCGGCGGGTTCTAACGGACCCTCTCCCGTCCTTCGGGCACCCTCTCCCGCCGAGGCGGGAGAGGGTAGGGTGGGGGCCTTCCCCTTTCAGGCGCTCTTGTCGCTCGTCACCGCTACGGCGATGGCCGCGTGTGCGGCGGCGAGCCGCGCGATCGGCACGCGCGGCGCCGAGCACGACACGTAGTCGAGCCCGATCGAGTTGCAGAACTGGATCGAGGCCGGATGGCCGCCGTGCTCGCCGCAGATGCCGACCTTGAGGCCCTTGCGGCTGGCACGGCCCCAGTCCACGGCCAGCGCCATCAGACGGCCGACGCCTTTCACGTCCAGCACCTCGAACGGGTTGTCCTGCAGGATGCCGCGTTCGTTGTACATCGGCAGGAACTTGTTCTCGGCGTCCTCACGTGAGAACGAGAAGGTGGCCTGGGTCAGGTCGTTGGTGCCGAACGAGAAGAACTCGGCCACCTCGGCCAGGTTCTCGGCGCGCATGCAGGCGCGCACCACCTCGATCATGGTGCCGAACTTGCATGGCACCGGCACGCCGTAGGTCACCTCGACCTCGTTCTGCACGGCGGCCATGTAGTCGCGCACCAGCTTCAACTCCTGCGCGGTGCAGACCTGCGGCACCATGATCTCGGGTTGCACGTCGATGCCGGCGCGGATGCAGTTGGCAGCGGCCTCGAGCACCGCGCGGATCTGCATGGTGTAGATCTCGGGGTAGGTGATGCCGAGGCGCACGCCGCGGTGGCCGAGCATCGGGTTGACCTCGCGCAGCGCGCGGGCCTTGCGCAGGATCGCCTCCTTGCGTGCCACCACGCTGTCGATCAGCCGCGTCTCGGCGAGGTCGCGCAACGTGGCCGGCAGGTTACCGCCGGAAACTGAGCGTGCAGCCTCGGTCAGCACCTCCATGCCGCGGGCGGCACCCCGCAGGTCGTTCAGGCGCTGGATGTCCTCCTCGAGCTGCCGCTCGGTCGGCAGGAACTCGTGGATCGGCGGGTCGAGCAGGCGGATCGTGACCGGGTGCGGCGCCATGGCCTTGAAGATTCCGGCGAAGTCGGCGCGCTGGATCGGCAACAGGCGATCGAGCGCAGCGCGCCGCTCCTCCGGAGTATCGGCCACGATCATGTCGACCACGATGGGCAGGCGGTCGGCCGCGTTGAACATGCGTTCCGTGCGGCACAGGCCGATGCCCTTCGCGCCGTAGCGGATGGCGCGCGCGGCATCGTCCGGCGTGTCCGCGTTGGCGCGTACGCCGAGGCGCGCGTAACCGTCGGCCCAGCCGAGCAGCTTCACCAGCGACGGCGAGAAATCGGCCTCGACGGTCGGCACCTCGCCGCGGTACACGCGGCCGTTGCTGCCGTCGATGGTGATCATGTCGCCCTCCTTGATCACCTGGTCACCGACGAAGGCGAGGCGCGCGCTGACGTCGACGTGGATACCCTCGGCGCCGGCGACACATGGCTTGCCCATGCCGCGCGCTACCACCGCCGCGTGCGAAGTCTTGCCGCCGCGGCTGGTGAGGATGCCCTGCGAGGCGAAGAAGCCGTGGATGTCCTCGGGCTTGGTCTCCTCGCGCACCAGGATGATCTTCGCTCCCTGCTTGCCGAGCGTCTCGGCGCGGTCGGCGTCGAACACCGCCTGGCCGCTGGCGGCGCCGGGCGAGGCAGGCAGGCCGGAGGCGAGCGGCTGGCTCTTGTGCTTCGGGTCGAGGCGCGGGAACAGCATCTGCTCGAGGTGCGCCGGATCGACGCGCGTCACGGCCTGCTCGCGCGTGAGGATGCCTTCCTCGTGCATCTCGACCGAGGTGCGCACCATCGCGGTGGCGTTCATCTTGCCGTTGCGCGTCTGCAGGCAGTAGAGCGTGCCGCGCTCGATGGTGAACTCGAAGTCCTGCACCTCGCGGTAGTGGCGCTCGAGTCG